>Ga0222633_1000318_pt1 | contig 50035 bp, 54 predicted proteins | sample AntAcemetageno48_FD_179816 | JGI IMG/M metagenome (GOLD analysis project Ga0222633, IMG submission 179816) | Saline water microbial communities from Ace Lake, Antarctica - #48 | ecosystem: Environmental > Aquatic > Non-marine Saline and Alkaline > Saline | place: Antarctica: Ace Lake | collected...
GTGATGGGGCTGGTGGGGCTGGTCAAGGAGGCGCTGCGGGTGGCGGCGGAAACGTCGCGGCGGCGGGCGGAACCGGCGCGTCCCCCGCGGCGACAACCGATAAGAGCACTTCCTGGGGAAGAGCTTTGGCCACCCGTCTCGGGTTGGCGCGGACGCCTTCCGTGGGCGGCGGTACTGGAGGCAGTACCCCGGGAGGCACGGTTACTGTTGTCCCTCTGAAACGATCATCAACCGCCGCGCCAACTGTGCCTCGCTCCCCAGGCATCAGCAACCGCCACAGCGAGTACCGCAAGAAACTCGGGTTGAGCAACGGCGTGCGGAAGAAAGCGGCGAAGTGGGGGGCGGACGAAGTCGCCGCGCTCGCGGCGGGCGTGGAGAGTTTGGGCGAGGGGAAGTGGGCCGCGATCGCGAAGGTAAGGGCCTTTCCCACCCACCACGCTCCGCCTCTGCGATTGCCCATACTCGTACCAGAAGGGACTATTACGACCAGAAGGGCGCATTCCCTCTGCCCAGTACCCTGACTGTTTACTCATACCAATCCCTCATACACATCACGACCGACTGACACTTTCTTGTTAATCTCTCAGAGCGCGCCGTTGATTTTCCTTGACCGGACCGCGGTGGATTTGAAGGACAAGTGGAGGAACTTGAAAGGCCGGCAAACGCGTCTTGCCGGTCAACGGGTTCCCGAACGCAGGGTCAACGGCGACGACTTCAAAGGAACAGGAGATGGGCCCAGCGACGACGAGTTAATGACTCCACAACAAAAACAGCCCAGCGACGACGTCTCCGACAGCGACGGCGACTTCGCGATCAAAACAAACGTCCGCGCGTTGACCGCGACGGATGCGGCGGGCGACGCGGGGGACGGGTCCGACAGCGAGGTTTGAGTTCTGTGAGTGAGACGATTTTGTGACGACATTCAATACTTGTACGGGTATAAAATTCTGAATTCGCCGTCTAACTTAGTAGTACTTCCTCTTTCCCCCTCCTCCTCGCAATACCTCCTCTTAATAACTCTTAGTATACACCTCCTTTGGCGTACCTCCTCTTAGAACACACCTCCTCCGGCGTTTCGCGCACGAAAGTGGTTTCCCTCACGTACACCTCCTCCTCTCCGTGCCGCCCGCTCTACTCGCCTTGGTCTCGCCTTTTCCTGTCGCGCCTCGCCGGCGGCGGCGCCGCGGCGCAGTAATCGAGCCCGGGGATGAACGAGCACCCCGAGAGCCAGTTTTGCGGGTCGTTGTTTTGGGCACTGCCCCTCCTCTTGCCGCTTGGATCCCTCGGGCCAGGGCCGGGCGTGCTTCCGCCCTCGGACATGAAGTCGTCCCCGTCGAATGAATCCGAGTCGTCGTCCAGAATTGGGGGCAACCGCGTGTGTGTGTCCCTGTCCCTGTCGTGTGTTTCGTCCCGTGCGTCCCGCTCCTTCCTCCGCCTTTGCTTGGCGTCGTCCCTCTCGGGGTCGGTGCGGTCGCCTTTTGGCCTTGACTTCGTCCGCGACGCCGACCGCCCTGACTTATCTGACTCATGACTCCCGTCCCTCTTCGATTTCTTCGCGTACCCCCCGTGCGCCGTGTCCACGTCGGATTTCGCAATCAACGAGTACGCCTTCGCGGACGTGCTCACCGTGAGCTTCCCACCATTCCTCTGGTGAACCCCCGGCGACCCCAGCCCGGCCCAAGTCCCCGAGGCGTCGCCGTTGTACGTCGCCATCATCAGCGCGCGCATGTTCTTCAAGTTCGCGACAATCGCCGTCGCCTCGTCGTGCTCCATGACCTCCCCGTCCCACTCCGTGAGGAATCTGCCGTACACGTGCTCGGCTTCCATGAACTGCTTACGAGGCAGCCGTCCCGTGAGCATCTGGTAAATCCGGATTTTCTGTGTCATCATGCTCCGGAACACGGAAAGCATGTGCGCTATCTGTACCACTTCCACTAAATCCGTGTCGTCGTCGGAGTCGGCGGTTGTCTCGGCGGTGAACTTGGGTGTAAAACAGAAAAGGGGTTAACGTCGTGTGCGTACGCCGCGACGTGTGGACAAAGTCACAGGCGCGTTCGAGGTAAAACAGGGAGGCTCTTGATTTGGGAAACGCGCAAGGCCGCACCTTGTCCAAAATGATGGACACGAACAAGTTACCGAGAACGCAGTTGGCGAAGATGTAGTAGGAAAAAAAGTAGAACGGCGCGCTGTATCGGTGGGTGCATTCCCGGCCCCAGTCCAGGGCGTCGCCCGCGCAGTTCCAGTACGTCGCCCGGAAAATGCTTTCCCAGTTCCCCGTGAACACCACGAAAAGCGTGAACATGGCGTTCGGCCAGGTTTTGAAGTTTGCGTGTTTGTTCAACCCGTCGGGGAAACCGTACGGCGCGTCCACGTCTCCGTACAGCGTAACCCCCAAGCACGCGTACATGAACATCAACAAAAACAGTAACACCCCGATGTTGCTCACGCCTGGCAGGGCGCTTATTATTGTGTACATCAGAATCCGCAACTCGTTCATGCCTTTCACGATTTTGAACAAGCGCATGATTCTGTTTGCAAAAAGAAAAGTGTCAGCGCGCGCGCGCGCGATCACCCTGGACAAGCGTTGGATTTGGGAAAGGCCCAATACGAACCTGAACGTTCGCAACACGGCGACCCACGGCGCGTCGCCTGGCACGCACAGCTCGATGGTCCTGGCGCGAGTAACCCCGAAAGTGTCAGCCGGTCGTGATGTGTGTTACGTAAACAGGGAAGAGTAATCGGTAATCGGGCAAATCGCAGAGGCGGTGTGCGGTGATTGGGAAACGCCCTTACCCGGCGACCACGATGAAAATGTCGAACCGGTTCCACGGGTCTTCCCAGTACACCACCGGGGTCATCGCGGTGACGAGAATAACAACCTCGCCGCAGTACAGGATCTGGAAAATAATGCCGCTGATGTAATCGGTATCGTCCAGCCACCCGGGTTGGTCCGCGTGCAGGCACATCAGGGCGAAGCCGTTGAGCACGATGACGCCCATCATCGTCCGGCCGAACCAGGGATTCGACGCGGTTGCGACGCAGGTTTTCGTAAACCGGTCGTGCGCTTGACGGTCCACCCAGTGCTCCCGGCGTTTCTGTTGCTGCTTCGTTAAAAGCAGCGCTTGCGTCAGCGCCGCGTTTTTACCGACGTCCGCCATCGCCTGAGAGTGTAAAAAAAACTGTCAGTCTTGTACGTCGCGATGTATGGACAAACACTCAGAGCAGAGGTAATAGTCCCTTCTGGTACGAGTACGGGCAATCAGTCAGTGGAATGTGGTGATTGGGAAATACGTACCAGCACGCCTTCTTTTTCGCTCGCCTTGGTGTACTGATCAACCAACGTGCTGACGAACATGTTCGCCCAGAAGAAACAGCTCAACATCGTGACGACGACGTAGTACAAACAGTTCCACAGGTTGTAGTCGTACACCAGGTTCTTCCCGACCGCTACGGAGTCGATGCCGGTGTACATCGTGTCCTGCCAGTTGTCCGCGGTTGAGGTGATGAAAACAACAACCAAAGCCTGGCCGATGTTGTCGAAGTTGTACTCCGTGTTCGCCCACGTGCCGTTGAATTGTTCGCACTGCGATTGATAAAACAAAGGGTCAGTCTTGAGTAATAGGCACGAGCAAACAGGGAAGAGAGTGGCAAGACGGCGTGGGCGGTACTTTCGAAATACGCACCTGTGTTTTCGTGACAATCGTGGGCATGGCGCACTCCGTGAGTGCGACCGGAACGACCGCGGAGGTAAACGGCTCGCCGAACTCCGCAGACGCGGCGGCGTTTTCGCACGCCGTCAACGTTCGGTCGCCGTAGGTTCCCGCGTTTGCGAGACAAGTCGGTTCATCTGCAAACCCCCCAAACGCGTCCACAACCCCGGGCGGGAACTGGTATGAATACAAGAAAGTGTCAGTACGAGCAAACAGTCAGAGAGTGGGAAGACGGAGTGGGGTCCGTACTTTCCGAGTGTACTCCATACCGAGCAGGAAACGCGGAGGCGGGATTTGGGTCGGGAAACGCCGCACCTGACAGCTCCACAGCTTGCCTCCGAAGAACTGCATGCCGAACAAACCCAGGATCATGGCGAGGAAACCGCCCAGGACCATGATCCACTTAATCGCGGGGAGCGCGTTCACGGTGCAGTCGACGACCATTCTCAAGGCGGGGAGTCTTCGTATGGCGCGTAGTGGTCTTAAAATTCGCAGCAGACGAAGCGACCGCAGCGCGGTTAACGTCCCGGCGTCCACCCCGCTCAGCTCCAAAATCAAACTCAGCCACGCCGTGAACACGATCACGAAATCCAGCTTGTTCGCGGCTTGTGCGAAGTACCCAAACACCCCCAAGGCCATCCACTGGATCGCCATTTCTATCGTGAAAACCACGGTGAACGTGATGTCGATTGCGAAAAACGCCTTCTCCGCCTCGCTCCCCACCGCGGGGTACTCCGGGCTCTCCATGGCGAGCATTATGGACGACCACAGAATCGCAAACAAAATGAAGTTGAGGAAAAACGGGTTGTGCACGACCTGAATCCACCCTGTGATTGTAAAAGAAAAGGGTCAGTCTTCGTGATGTGTATCAGCAAACAGTCACCGTAATCGGGCCGAACAGTGTGTCCGGATTTGGGAAAGCCCCTGCACGTACCCGAGCCTTTGTACCCCCAGTCGACCTGGTCCCACGGAAGGACAGGGGGTGTGGCTGACGACCGGGAGGAAACGGCGCTGGATTGCCGTTGCAGTTCCTTTTCTTTCGTGTGGTTGGAATCGCCAAACCCAGTACCCCCCGGCGTGTCGAACCCGCCGCCGTCGCGCGACCGCTTCGTGAACCGCGCGGCGTTTAACTCGGAGTCCGAATCGGAAAGGTTCGCGGGGTACTCCACTGGAGAAACCGACACCGGGACACCACTTCGCGATGGGGTTTCCCCTTTTTGGCCACGCAAAGCGCCTGTCCCGAAGTTGGCGTGCAAATTACCGCCCAGCGCGATCGCGGCGTACGGCGTGTCCCGCGGGCGATCCACCTTCCGCCCGAGCTTGAACTTCTTTTTGAAATGTTTTTTAAGAGACAGTCTGTCCTTCCCCAAACGTTCCTCCTGCACGGTCATGGACACAACCTTGAGGGTACTTTCCAAACCGTTTTCGTCAACCTCGGGGAACTCCATCTCGATGTCGAAAAGCCACTGCCGTACGAGCGCGACTTCTTGCACCTTGATTGTAAAGAAAGAGTGTCAGTGTTGTAGGGGCAAACAGGGAAGCGGGATTTGGTGAAAGGCCAAGGCCGTACCTTGCGTCGATCGCGCAGGTCTTGTAACATCTGTAACCGGGATCTTGAAACCTTCTCCTCCTCCGGATTCAAATCGCCGCTCGCGAGCGCGGCCGTGAGTTTCTTCTCCTGGTGGCGCTCCATTGAGCGGCCGCTCTTCGCGGTGGCGCCGCTCTTGGCGCTCTTCCCGCCTCCGTGTTTTGATTTTGAAAACACCGCGCGTTGGGCGTCGCCGCAATCGCCGTCCACGCCGGTCGCGTCGCTCTTTTGTCGCGCCATGTCCGCGTCCCGCACCTCCTCGAAGTCAATCAAGTCCCTGTTCAGCTGTTCGTGTTTGGAGAGGGACTTGTTTTCACCTTTCGCGCCGTGCATGTCAATCGATTTTCGGTCCACCAAAGCCCCCCCCGATCCAAACACCCCCCCCACAAACTCCGGATCCTCCGTCTCCTCCTCGTCCTCGTCCACCGAGTACGTGTCGATTAAAAGCGCCAGGAGCAGGGACAGGATGATCTGCGAGATGATCATCCACGAGATCATGAAAAGGCTCGAAATGTTACCGCCGGCTTCCATTTGCCAGTGCATCACGTCGAAGCCGTCTTCGCCCGACGCGGTGACGAACAGGGTGAGCATGGCGCGCGTGAACGAGTTGAAGGACAGTCGGCCGGCGTCTTCGTCGAGCTCGAACACGCACGCGCCGCCGTACAGGCGCGTACCAAGCAACGCGTAGATTAGCATGAAAATAAGCCACACCAACAAGAAACCGCCCATCGAGGAAAGGGAAACCACCATCGCGTTCATCACCGCCATCGCTTCGGGCGCCGCTTTCAACACCCGCACCGCTCGCATCACGCGCAGCACCCTTAGGGCGCGCATGAACCCCAGGTCCACCCCCGCGCCCAACAACGGCGAGATCATATCCACCACCGATGACAAAACAACGACCCCGTCCAGTCGGTTCCAAGGCACGCTCCAGTACCCCGCTATTCCATACCCCAAGTGTTTTATGAGGAACTCGCAAAGAAACACGCCGTTGAAGATCCTTGCGATACATAAAAAGAAAGTGTCAGTCTTGTATATCGCGATGTATAGACAACAGTCACCAGCTGAGAGATAAAACGTGGAGGCGGGATTTGGGAAATAAAACACGTACCACTCCATGATCACGTTCGCGGTGTCGAACTTCTCGCTTTCGGGGTAGTGTCTTGTCATCATCACGATCGTGTTCGCCACGATCGCTGCCATGATTGCATTGTTGAATCCCTCGCTCTCCACAAACGCGTACAAGCCGGGGATGTGCAAACGGCACGTCACGCGAATCGGCGTCATCGCCGCGCTTTCCCAAACCTGTATCGCCGGGTTGGACGGCGTCCGTGGGTCGACGCCGATATATCCCGAGTCCATCGTACTACCCAGCGCGGTGGCGCCATCTTGATTGTTACCTTCCTGCGCGTCGTACTTCTCCACCCTTCTCCGTTGTCGTTCGCGCTGATTGAAATAAAATAAATGTCAGTCTTGTATGGGCAATCAATCGGCGGAATGTGGTAAATGGGAAATACTTGCCTCAAGTTGCTCGATCAAATCCTGCTCCGCGCTACACGTTTGCAGGGACGTGACGATCACCGCGCTTAGCAGCTGCATCACGAAAAACGCGCCGCAAATCACCACTAACGCGTACCACACAAGCACGGGCCACCCCAAGCCGTCCATCAACACGTAACACACCTCGTTCCACCCGTCGATTGTGAGCCCTTGAAACGTAATCAGCGCGCTCCACAAAATGTTGTCGAACCGAATCTTCCCGTTCCCCACCACCGCGCGCTTTCCGTAGTAACAGCACGTGTACCCGTCCTCGCAGTTCTGTTCCGATTCGTTGCAAACGGTGGCGTCCCCGGTGGCGTAATCCAGGTGAATTTGGTAGGTATCGACGTCGGCGAGTAGCACGTCGGATACAGGGCACCGCGCGTTCGCCGCGTCGCCGCCCGCCGCCGCTATTAAATCGCCAGGAAGCGCGACGCATCGGCTTCTTAAGTTCTCCTTGAACAGCACGGTTCCGGAACAAGCGGCGAGCACCACGAACCACAGCAGGAACACGAACACGTTCCAGATGTACACCCACGAGGTGAACAGGGTGTTGACCTGTGATTGTGAAGGAAAAGTGGTTAACGTCTTGTGTATCGCGATGTATGGACAACAGTCACCAGCTGAGAGGTAAAACAGTGTGCCTGGATTTGGGAAACGCGCGATACGTACGAAAAGGGCGCCTGATTTGAACTTTGACAGCGTGCGTAACGGCCGGATGCCGCGCATGGCTCGGATGCCGCCCAGCCCCTTGACGCCTCCTGACACGAAATCAAGACACACGAAAGAAACCCACACGATGGTTCCGTCCATGATGTTCCACCCGTCTTTTAAGTAGGCTTTGTTTCCGAAAAGCAAACCCTGGGCTACTATTTTAAACAACATCTCCGCCATGAACAGAAACGTGAAAAAAATATCCAACACGTTTCGCGTGTTTTTATACTTCATCACGTCCAGGGGGTCGTACAGAAACGCCATGAGCAAACAGTTCAAAACTATCGCGAACAAAATGAAACTCTGCCAGTGTTTGTGGTTGCTCAGCCAGATGCACTGCTTTCGTGGGAACGTTTCTTTGTGGAACATCCCGAGCGCGCGCGGGTCGGCGTCCAACGATCTGATACATGGATGAGAAAAAATCGGTTGCAGAGGAGAAAAAGGTCAGTGTCGTCACGCGAAATCGTGTTGCGAAGTGCACAAAATATACCCCGTCCGACGATAGGCGGCTGGCGAAGTGGATGGGCCTCCGTTCCAGCCCTGGCGGGGGTCGTCAACCTGTTTGTCTCGCCTCGGTTGCCGTTTGGTGTGGTCGTGTTCCACGTTTGGGTTGTGGCACGTCACCGCTTCTAGCGTGAGGTTCCACTCGGCACGTCACGAGACGAGTCGCACGGCTGGAACGAAATATCCATGCGAAACACGGGACTGGCGCTACGGTCGGTGTGTTGATTTCGACCCTTCACGCTTCCGTACCTTTTCACCGCCCCCCATCCCGTCAGCGCGTTCTCCGGCTCTTTGTTATTGCCAGGTCCGCGCTGTTCGTACTGCTGTTTCGCGGTAACGGGCGCTTCGTCTTCGCGCGGCGCCGTGTACCGAACCTCACCCCGCCGTGTGGACGTCGTCCCCGATTTGTCCCCGGGCGGAGCCGCGAAGTTTCTAGCGTCGATTCCCCACTCGCTCTGCGTCACGTCGCTTCCCGTGTCGCTCCCGTCGTCGTACGGGTCCGTCTCCGGGTCGTCGTACCTCCGCGCCGACCGCATGCTCGACCGAAACGAGCCCGCGGGTGCGTCGTACGGCGGCATCGCGCGGCGCGCGCGCGACCCCGTAGTGCTGCCCGGGACATGACGAGAGGGAGGGAAGTACAGGCGTAGGGAATTGACCGCTTTTTGATCGGCGTGTTTTGATACGGAGCACCCGCGAATCACGAGTAACACCCAGGCAATTCAGGGAACACGAACGGTTAAGGAGTACCGTTCTCCCGTGCCTTTCAACTACCTATCAACCGCGGGTGGCACGGTCAACGTCACCTCGAAATGTTTCGCAATCCACGACTAACACTGATTGACGATTTAATAATAATCCACAAAATCTACCCACCCGTCGCCGACGTCCCTGGTGTCGGGCAAACCCTCACCCCCCCAATCACGTTTGTGCCGTATCACGAACACCTGAAGCTTAATGTCCTCCGTTTCCTCCTCCATGCCCACTCGCAACAACGAAGAAGTTATACTCGTCCTCGAAAACTCGAAGCCGTTTTCTTTTTTTTACGTAAACGATGAAAAGGGTCAGTCGCGAGTCTTACTGTATTGGGCGATGTATGGACAAACAGTCACCAGCTGAGAGATAAAACAGTGCGTTTGTGCTGTATTTGTAAGAGTTGCCAGTACCACGCAAATTGTCACGCAGGGTCCGTGAACAGTGTGTGTCGGATTTGGGAAAGCCCCAAGACTGTTTACTCGTACGTACCTGCCAATAAACCCGGAAACGCAGCCGCGCCCGCCCGGTGTTCGGGCGCCGGGTTCAAAATAACCGCGAGTCCGTTCTTGTCACTGAGATTAATAAAAGAAATGTCAGTCTTGTATGGGCAAACAGTGTGTCAGGATTTGGGAAATACAATACGTACCACAGCAACTCGGTCAAACACCTTACCACGCCCTCCGCCATGCCCTCCTCATGAATCACGTCCGCGCCGAGAAGAAGGTTGAATTTGCGAAGGTTTCGGTGGTGGTCGGATTCTTTTCCTGGTTCGGATCCGTCGGTCTCTTCATTCTCATCCGCGTCGGTCTTTTTAGTCGCGTCACCAGTACGCTTATGACTCGTCTTATGACCACCACCCCGTCCCAACTCCTGCCGAACCCTCGCTCGAAGCCCAACCAAAAGGCCATCTTCTTCTTCGTTCCAGTCCAGGGTCACGGCGACGCACCGCGTGCGTATCCGTCGACGCTTTTCGTGGAGGGAGGTTGAGGTAGTACCCTTCGTGTCGTTCGACTCGTCGAACTCTTTTTTATTAGACGCATCGAATTCTTCGTCACGCGAGGAACTCGACGCGGCGCCTCCCCGCCCCGCGTTGTACCGCAAGTTCCGCACCGCGTTGCCGCAAACGTCCGTCACGAGCACGGACTTGGCGCCGAACGCGGCGGCGGTGAAACCCGGCGTACCCAGACCGGCGCCTATTTCCAAAACGTCCTTCCCGCACACAATCTCCGGCCGCCGCGCTACCCACCGCGATAACACCACGCCGGCGTGCCACGCGATGTTCGGTATGCTCTTCTTCTCGCCGCCAAGGTTTTCGCGGACGTGTCGCAAGTTCAGGTCTTGCGATACATAAAAGAAAGTGTCAGTCTCGCGTGTGCAAACAGTCGTCCGGGATTTGGGAAAGGCCCAACACGTACCTAACGGGTCCCCCCGCTTCCCCACGTGCAACACCGTGCGGCTCGGCCGTGACCCACCGCTTCCGAACTGAAAACGAGTCCGATTGGGGAACGGCGAGCCGGGCGGGTTCGCGTCGGCGCAGACTTGCAACGCATCCGCCGCGGTTTCGGCGACGTTTTCATCCTGATGCAACACGAGCCTCATCAACACGTCGTGGCCGTTCGTCTCGCCTAGTGCGGCGACGAACTCCTCGTCCTCGTTTGCGTGTTGGGTGATTTGCGCAAGCGCGTCAATGAGGGCTTGAAATGGGTGCGACTCACAGGAGGTACGTTCGTCGCCGTCGCCGCACCCATTTCCGTTTCCATCCGCCTCGGGACCGACACCCCTGACAAAAGATCTTCCCACATCGGAGGTTGCCCGTGCACCTCCGCCAAGCCTTTGCACGAGCGTCCGCGCCTTCGTAACCAAGGCGTCCCACGCCACGTCGTCGGCGTCGTCAACGGGCAGCACGGCCATCAAACCCACCGCCGCGGACATCGCCCCGGCGGCGCGTCCGGGGAAGTGTCGTCGGTGCCCAGACTTGTCGGCACCCCTCGTGGTTTGGCGAAAAAGAAAACTGGCGAATGAGACGTAAACCTCGTCTCCCGTGCCGAGGTCGCGCCATTCGACGTCGGGCGTGCGCACTTTGTGGGTCGAGTCGCCGAGGTGACGCGGTGGATCGCGAGGGCTGGGGGGTCGTGTGTGGCGTCATGGCCGGTGGCGCGGGGAAGAAAAGGGACCTCGCGTCGTTACTCGGCACTGCCGGCGGCGGCAAACACGCATCTGGGCGTGGAAAGGTGGGCGGCAGCATCCTGGAACGAGCGCAGGCCGCCGCGGCGTCGGGTTCGGGGAAGCGCGTGAAGACACACGACGGCGACGACGGGAATGGGCACGGCGGCAAGGGTGGTGTGAGGAACGGCGTGGAGACGAAAGGCAAGGGGTCACCACCGAGATGGGGTGGTTCGGAACGACCGGTGGTTAGTTCAGAACCACCAAACAAAGAACAGCTGCCTAAAAAACAACCTTCGCGCTGGGACGCTCCCGAAAAGGAAAAGGAACCCTCTAAGAAGTCGCGATGGGGGGACGACGCTGATACAGATGAAGAATACGAAGAAGAAGAGGAGGAGGCACCAAACGAGACGGACAAAAAAATCGTTCCCGAGAGTTACATGGACAAGATGGTGCGCGAGGCGATTGAGTTTAAGATAGCGAACGAAACGGCGGAGACGGCGAACGTCGGGAAAAATAACTCGACGTCGCAGAGTCAAGCAGTCACCGGCGTGAACGTCGCGCAGATCATGGCCATGCGCACGCCTTCCAGTGATGGCGACGTGACGCCGCGTGACGACTCGGAGACACCGAACGTTGCAAACGCCGAGAGGGCCGAAGAAATTGAGAAACAAACGGGAAACGCGAGCGTCGATTTTGGACAGGACGGAAACACGAAAGACCCCGACGCGTTGGGCGACGCGTTGGGCGACCTCGATGCCCTCGACGCCGGTGATGATGACACTGTCGTGTCCGGTGACGGACAAAAAAATACGGAAGAAGCCGACTCCGATTTGGGTGCCATCGAAGGCCCGTCGCGGGGCCCGCCGGCCCACGCGTTTTCTCCCGAGACCTTCAGACGTCCGTCGACGTCTCCGTCCCCCGAGCGCGAACACGTTCCGGATGACGACGACGAAGAGTTACCGAAAAACGACCGACCGCCGTCCACTTCCGAGGCTGGCGGTGATGATATGGCGGCGATACGAGATCGAGATACCCGGGGAAGGCACGTCTCGTCTTCGCCCTCGCGTGATGAAAAGAAAAAGGAACGTTTCTTCGACTCAACCGCGACGTGCCGAAGCGTGTTCGCGTTTGAGCAGGTACGGCCGGAGTGGGCTTTCCCAAATCCGTAACACCCCATCCGTTTGCTGCGCTGTATGGAGTGCAGTGACGGCAAACGTCTTACCACGCCCCAATAATTACAACAGAGTACAAGACTGTTTACTCACTGTGCATAAATCGCCCAGCACGAGACACCCACGCTCGCCGCCTCGAGCCTGACCTTTTTCTTGGGGAACTCGCAGATGAACAAAATCGACGAAGGCACGTACGGGGTTGTTTTCCGCGCCAAGGACAAGCTGAGTGGCAAGATCGCGGCGTTGAAGAAAGTCAAGATGGAGAAGGAAAAAGAGGGTTTCCCGATGACCGCGCTTCGAGAAGCGCGCATTTTGCTGAGCATGGCCCACCCCAACATCGTGGACGTGTCCGAGATGGTGGTTGGGAATTCCCTCGATTCCGTGTTCATGGTGATGGAGTTCTGCGAGCACGACTTGAGGGGTTTGATTGATTTGAACGCCGCGAAACCGTTCAGCGCGAGCGAGGTGAAGTGCTTTGCGAGCCAGCTCATCAGCGGCGTCGCGTACATGCACGAGAACTGGACGCTACACCGCGATTTGAAAACCTCGAACATCTTGGTCAACAACAAAGGCGAGTTGAAGATTTGCGACTTTGGGTTGGCGCGGTCGTTCGGGGATCCGCTGGGGAGTTACACGCCGACCGTCGGTACGTGTTGGGCCTTTCCCAAATCCGTCAACACACTGTTTGCCCATACAAGACGTTAACCACTTTTCGTGTAACAATCACAGTCACGTTGTGGTACCGAGCTCCCGAGTTATTACTAGGCCTGAAACACTACGGCCCGTCCGTCGACGTGTGGTCACTTGGGTGTATTCTCGGCGAGTTGTTACAAAGGAAACCTTTGTTCACCGGGAAGAGCGAGGTTGACCAGATCAACAAAATCGCGAACGTGTTAGGGACGCCGTCCGAAAAAGTATGGCCCGGTTTCCGGAACCTGCCGGGAATCGAAAGGGTCAAGTTCCCACACCAGCCGTATAACCACCTGCGGAAGCTGTTTCCAGGGGACAACCAGTCCGAAACAAAAGATCACACAACTTCTTTGACCACTCCTTTGACTGACGCTGGGTTTGACCTGTTAAATCGATTGCTGGCGTACGATCCGAATCGGCGAATCACTGCAAACGACGCGTTTGGCCACGAATGGTTCGCGGAGTTTCCCCCACCGAAGGAACAGCGGCTGATGCCGACGTTTCCGTCGAGAGCCGCGGGAGGGGGGTCGGGTGGCCAGTGACTTTGCGCGTGTAGACGCCAGACGAATTCTTTTGGCGTAATACTTTCGGTATAATACATCGTACGTCGTACTTCTCATTCCTGAAACAATCTCCCCTCTCCTTCTACAAGACTACATATTAATCTCCATTAAACTCGTCCGCGATTCGCCACTTGACTTCCATTTTGGTCCCGGCCGCGTTTAGGGTGTCCGCGACCGGACACCGCGACATGACCAGCCTCGCTAGTTCGTCCACGCGTGCCTGGGTTTCCGTTGCGCCGCGCACGTGCACCACGGCTTCGCCGGTGATTTTTAACAACCGAGCCTGGTATTTTGGGGATTCGTTCATCGGAAGACTCGTCGAACCTCGGTCGTCCCGGACCCCCGTGATTGCGAAGTTGACCCGGTTCAGTTTGAACCGTGGGACCATGTGCCGCGCGACATACGCCGCGGTGGCTTGTTCGCACCCCACCAAAGCGCTGAGCAGCAGCTCAACCGGTTGAGGCGCCTCATCAAGGCCGCCCATTGCTTTCGGGATGTCCGTCTTTACGTCGAAGGAACGAGCTTTCATCACGCACTGCACCCCCGCGCCTCGCGCGATCAGGGGATAACGCTTCAAGTGTTTTTCGTCACCATCTCCAGAAGATGACGACACGGTCGTCGAAGCCGCGCGCGCGGTAAACCTCTTCGCGGTGGCCCGAAGCGGGCGCACGAGAAGCCGCGTCGCCATGCGCGCACACGAAAGTGTGACACGTGTACTGAATCCCCAGGTTGATCAAAACGCCTCGATTTCGGTTGCTTCCTCGGATTCATTCCGAGGTTTCAGCGAGAGCGACGACGCGTCGATACGGTTGCGTCTGCTCGGGCCAAGCGCGCCGTACAAAGCCTCGCGCGGTTCGCGTGACGGAGCGCTTTCCGAGAGCGGTCTCCGCGCAGACGAAGCCGTACGGTACGTTTTCGGAACCTAGCATGAACAGTCGCGCGTGTACGCCGTCGCACAGGGCGACGCGCCGCGAACCCGATACGGATAACGACATGCGATACACGGCATCGGTTTTCCGGCATCGCGTTTCGGCGGCGGTTCGCGCGCGCCGTTCGCGGCGGGTGCCGAGGCTTTCCGAAATTCGGACGCGACTCGCGACTGTGTTGTCACCTGTGAGACACACACGTCCATGCATCGCGTCCGGTGGGGCATCGGAAAGCGTGTCGAGACCGGACGAGGAGCTCGGTGTACCGACACGCGCGGCGATCCACCGACAGCCCGACACGTCAGGGTTTGTGACTGGGTCAAGCCTGGAAACGTTTACAATTTATTTCCCGACGCCACCCCGCGAAGCGCGGGCGAACAAGTCGGCACTGATTCGTACTCACGGCTCGCACGCGGGTCCCTCGCTGACCTCGTTCGCCACTCTACTCTTTCCAAACCCGTCATAACACACAGGGAAGACGAGTCCCTTCCGAGTTATTACCTCCCGAAAAAACAACTCCCCACGATGGTCGCCGTCGCGAAAGACGCCGCTAAAAACGAGATTGCGAGTTTCTCGGCAAAGGCGAGTAAGCTGAAGCACGAGGGGGATGTTTTCTTCGTGCAGAAAAGGGTGGGGGAGGCGCTCGTGAGTTACGAAAAAGCCCTACGGTTGAGCTTATCCGGTTCGGAAGAGAAAGCGGCGCTGCACGCCAACAGGGCGGCGTGCTACCTCATGCAAAACAAACTGAGTCTGGCGGTGAGCGAAGCCACCGCGGCGCTTGAAAACGCCCCTACCTGGAAACCAGCGCTGATGCGCCGAGCGAAGGCGCTTGAGCAGATCGGTCATAACGAGAAAGCGGCGGCTGATTACGAACGCGCGTTCCGGATTGACGGCAACGAAGAGACGCGGAGGAAGATGATCACGGCGAAAACCAACGCGGCGAAGGAGAAGGAAAAGTCGAAAAAAGAACTGCGGGGGTTGGGCCCGGGGTCTGGGCTTACGGGCGGCGCCAACCGGAGGCCGGTGGACCGCAGAGCCGCGTTGCTGGCGCAGCAGCAGGCGGCGCAGCAGCAACGGCAGCTGGAGCAGAGGAACGCGCCCACTTTGACGCTCGCGGTGACCTTCGACGGTTCCCTGAAAAATTTTACCGTCCCCCTGGCATCAGTGACGTACCTGCAAATCCTGGCCGCCGCGAAGAGCGCTTTTACGGAAAAGCTGGGCGACAACGAGCACATCGCGCTGAAGTTCCTGGACCCAGAGGGCACCCTGGTGACTGTTACGTCCCGGTCGGATTTGAGGTACGCCTTGGCGGCTTCGCAGTCTTTAGCCGCGCGGACCGCGGCGGCGAGCGGCGCGCCTCAAGCCGCGCCGGACTCGCTGGTGCCTGTTCGCCTTGAGGTCGTGGTCGTTGACCGCACCCCGAGCGAGACCCCCGATCAAATCACCCCGGCGAACGTGGGGTCACCTGATTCGTCGCCATCCGATGGCGACCCCCCCGCGGAGGACGTGATCGAGATTGACGAGTGGCTCCTCACGTTCGCGGCGCTGTTCAGGAAACACCTGGGCGTCGCGGGGGAAACCAGTGGGCCGCTTGATTTGAGGGTCGTGGGCTTGGAGAAGTGCTGCGAAGCGCTGGAGGAAGCGGTGGGGACGGACGAGGCGAAGGGGTTGTTAAAATCGGCGGCGGAGAAGTTCCAAGAAGCCGCCGCGGCGGCGGTGTTCAACTGGGGAAACGTTCACGTGTGCGCGTCGCGCAAGCTGGTGGATACCAGGTACGTGTTGGGCCTTTACCAAATCCCTTCGACTGTTTACGGACCCGTTCGTGACTATTTGAGTGTTTACTAGTAACAACTACATACAGCACAAACGCACTGTTCGGCCCGATTACTCGGACCCCAATCCCCCATACAGTACACCCGTAGATTCAAAGACTGACACTTTTCTTTTTTTACACCCAGCGAACCCGCGGAGATTTCGGGCGCGGGGGGCGAGCAAAACGCGCCGAGCGAGGCGGCTTTGAAAACCGCGGCGACGCGGCACATGGCGAGAATCGACCTCGAGTTCGAATCCGCGGTGGCGCGTTACGTCCAGGCCCTGGCCATAAAACCCGACTTCTACGAAGCCTCCATCGCGTGGGGACAACAGGCGTTTGAACGCGGGAAGGTCACGCACGTCGCGTCCAAGGAACCCTTCGACGCGTCGCTCGCCCTCGAAACGGATAAGATGTTTGCGCTTTCTCTTGAAAAGTTCGCCGAGTCCCTCGGTATGATCCCCACCGAAGAGGCCGTGTCCACGAGCGAAACCGGTGACCAGGACAACGCACAAGCGTCCGTGCCCGAAGAAGGCCTTTCCCTGAAGTCGCAGATCCTGGTGCTGTGGGGAAACGTTTTGTTCGAGCGGTCGCAGGTGAAGCACCACCGCGACCCCTCAATTGACGGGGCGTGGAGACTGGACTGCGTTGACGCGGTGAAAAAGTTCACGGACGCGGGGTGCGTTACCGGGGATATCGTCCGCGCGCTGATGAACCACACCTCAGGGGTGTGGGCGGAGGAGAAGGACGCGGCGGCGGCGGCGGGCGGGAAGTAAGACACGCAAAAGGTGGATTGTTAAAGACGACACACCGCGAAACACGAGTGTGATTTGTAGCGAGATTGGAATGAAGATATGCCATGAAAGAAGTCCTGCACAGTTCGTTCTTGAAAGATACACCCGTGTTTATTTATTACCCCGACCCTTCCGTGTTTGCACCCTGTTGACCCATTCGAAAGTACGTCTCTGTTCCGAACCCCGCTCACGCCAACACCCCCGTTGGCAAAAACGAAATGTCCAAGTCGTTCAGCTCCGGCCGGTCCGTGATCACCAGCCCGTGCTCGTTCGCCAGGTGCAGCATACAGATGAACGCCATGTGCACGCTGATGTCCTCCGTAGCGCCAGCCAGGTTCTGTTCCGGGAACTCGTGTAGCAGTCGGTGGAACGAGTGCGTAGTCGCGCCGCCCGTGGCGGCGTCGGGGTTGGGGTCGGGAACCGAGTTTATGTTTCCCCAAAGCGCGCACTTAAGCTCCTTCACGTCGACTTGCTTCGTCGACCGGGCGTAGTTCACGGTGATCTTTTCCACGCGGCGAGGCGCGGCGACTAAACCGTCCGCGGTGTAAATGGATGTGTCGTCGTCATTCGCGTCGTCGTCGTCGTCGTCGTCGAAACCGTTATCGAAACCTCCCCCGAAGTCGTCTTCGCCGTCAAACACGCCGTCGTTCGCGCCGGCGGTCTCGCCGCTGCGGATTCGTTTTTGAATCAGCCCCAAGCCGGTCACGGCCGCGTTGGGTCTTAAACTCAACCGCGCCAAGTCGCTGGGGTCATACCCCAGGTCAGGAGGCAGCAACGTATCCACTGCAGTGGGCGCGGCGACTAACAGCAGCTCCTCCGCGTTCGCCGCGAGCGTAAACCTCTTTTCGTCAACCTCACCCGGGTTTTCGCAATCGAACGTCAAGGCGCCTTTTTCCTTGCGACTCGGTTTTTGCGTCGCGTCGGCGTCTTCGTCGTGTTGCTCGGTGCCGTCGTTGTTTTTCGGTCGCGGCACAGCTTTGAACCGCCAGTGCGTAGGGCCCGCCCATGCGGACTTGCCACCCATACCACCCGTGTTGACCACCCATTCCAGTCCCGCGTTTGCGTCGTCGACGATCCGGCCCTCGCCCGCGCCTTGTGATTCGGTAAAAACCCCACCGCCGTCGCCCTCGCCGACGGTGTCGTCGTCGTCGAACCCGCCCGAGAAATCGTCGAAGCCGCCGTCTGGGAAATCCGTGAAATCCTCGTCGCCACCGCCATCGCCGTCCTCGTCGTACTCCGCGAACTGCACGCCCTCGCCTGAGGCGAAGTCGAACAACGACACGCCGCTGACGCCCTGCGACGCGTCCGTGGTGGTTTGGGACTCCCGGGTTTTGGCCGCCTCGGTGGTCGGCGCCACGCCGCCCACCAACGTGGCCAGCAAATCCTCCATGACGTGCACGCTCGGTGTGATCCTGATACCCGGCACGGACGCCGCGCGGTTCGCGTTGTTCAGGATATCCGCCATCGAGGATAAGTCAATCGTGGTTCCTTCGAGAATTTGTTCGCCGTCGAACGCGCGCGCGTTGTACTCGGGCACTTCTTCCGAGTCGAAACAAACGGTGCACCCTTTGTGCACGGACAGGTTGTTAAGCAGCAAGCCGCTCGCGCCGCCTTCGTCGAACAGCGCGCTTGTTTTTTGGAAAAGCGGATCCACCACGTTTGCCTCTTCGACTTGTTTCACCGTGTGCTGCTCCGGCGGCTCGAGAGTTTGCACGGTCCGCGTGGATCGTTTTTTCTTAACGGGAAGAGGTTCTCCATCCTCGTCTAACCCTTCCCCGTCGCCTTTGCCGCCGACGTCATCCTCGTTCTCCTCATCCTCATTCTCCGCCTCGTTGCTCTGCGTGACTTTGTTCATCCCACCAAGCATTTTGAACGTCTCGTTGTGGAACGAATCTACTCGGGAGGCGTAGATCTTGACACCAGCGTCCAGCGTGCATGACGACTTTTGGAAGTTGGTCTGCCCGTCCTCGTCCTTGCTGTCCCGCACGATCTCCGAGATGTGGTCGATCAACGCCAAGGACCTGATACGGGTAAAAGAAAAGTGTCAGTCTTGAGTCTTGAGTATATGGTGTACTGCATGGGCAAACAGTGCACTTGTGATGTATTTGTAAGAGTTGCAGTACAGTAAACAGTCACGGACGGGGCGGTAAACGTGGTGTCTATGATTTGGGAAAGCCGCGAAGCGTACCACGTGTTTTTGGCGTTGATTTTGTTCTCGCTCGCGAGCTTGGAGTTTTGCCAGAAAAGTGTCAGTCATGTAAAGGCAAACAGTCGTTGGATTTGGGAAATGCAATTACGTACCTTGATGCAGTTGCTGTACAGATTCAGGACGGACTCGGCGGACAGAATGGCGGGTCGCTTGGGGGGATGGGACGAGTGTTTGCTCGCGATTGAGCTGGAGCGCGACAGCGTGCTTGTTTGGCGCGACAACGGGCTTTTTGAGAGCAACGGGCTCTTGCCAAGCGGGCTTTGGTGAAACTCATCGAGGGCTTCGGTGAACGATCGTCGTTGCGTTTCACTGAGCTGGCGTTGCAGCTTACTACGGCGCTTCTCAAGTGCGTCGTTGTTTGGCGACAAAACCCCAACCGGTCCTGAGTGCGGGGACTTCAGCGGGGTCTTGTTCTTCCCCTTCGCACGCTTGGGGCCGGTCGGGGTGGTGTTCACGTCGCCGAGGACGCCCATCACGCCTACCTGGTTGGACAAATGGATGGGATGTGTTAGTGGGGTGGGGGTAATGCAGAGGGGGTGACTTCTGCGGCGGCGTGTGTTCCGGTGGTGCGGTCCGTGCGCGTCTCGCGACCATCCAAAAGCGGCCTTTCCCAAGGAAGGCGCGTTCGGACCCGGCCGGACGGGACACCGAGACGCGGCACGACAATCTCCGGACGCAACGAAATCTCCTCGGTCGCGACGAGATGAAATCTCGAGCCCCCGGATTGGTGGACGCGGCGGCCCGTGTTCCCGGGCTGCGCTTCGCCCGCGCGGGACGTACCTTGCGCGCGGTCGATGCCGATACGCGGGTGACGTGCGACGCGGTGGCGCGTCGATGGAATGGAGTCGGGAGTGTGGTCGCGTCGTTCGTTGCATCTGGGTGGCGAAGCCACGACAAGAGGAAACGGAAAAATCTAGTTCCCCTAAAACGGCCGAATTCACTTTTCACAGGTAAACAGTCGCCAGAATGCGTGAATTCCAGAAACCGATAGTGCCGCGGGCCACGTTCGGTTCAGACGATTTCTCCAGTTCGAACCATCGGCAGGTGCCAACTTTGGTGCCAACTCCAGATCCCCCCCCATTGATGAGTGCCGCGCGTGTCCCGACCGCGCCGCCTGGAACCCTGCGTCGCTTGCTCGTGTCACCTGCGACGTCTCGGGTTGTGGCGAAGAACACGGGGCGTTGTTTTTCGCGGACACGTGTCACAATGCAGTTCGCGGATGACTTCGACGACGCCGAGCTCCTCGCGGCGATGGACGCGCCGATCGTGAATGCTTCGGCGTCCAACACGTTCGTGCCTAAACTCGCAACTGCACAGGCGCCAACCTGCACCAAAAACACCCCGGTGGCAAATACCCTCGCATCTGCACTCACCACAACCCTCGCGACGTACTTCGGTCACGACACGTTCCGCTCCGGACAGCTCGAGGTCATCGCGGCCGCGGTGAGTGGGAGGGACACGTGCGTGTACTGGAGGTACGTATTTCCCAATAACCACATTCCTCCGACTGATTGCCCAAACACGACTGACATTTATTTTATTTCAATCAGCACGGGCTCGGGAAAGTCGTTGTGCTACCAGGTACGCGTTGGGCTTTCCCAAATCTGGGGACACACTGTTCGACGCCACGTATGGAGTGCAGTCAGACGGACGTACATCCCGACACTGTTTACTGCGCTGTATGGAGTGCAGTTACGCAACTACCCTACCCATCACAAGACTTGCCGATTGCACACAAGACAGGTCGCCTCTGTTTGCCCGTACAGGACACGTGCACTCGCCTTCCGGAAGGGACTGACCTTTTTCCTGTTCCCAATCGCAGCTCCCGGCGCTGCACACCGGCAAAACGTCGCTGGTGATATCGCCGCTGGTTTCCCTGATGGAGGACCAGGTTGCGCACATGAACAACACGGCGGGGAGTTTTGTTGGCGGTGGTGGCGGTGGCGGTGAAAATGGGGGGGCGGCGTTTAAACCGTTGGCGGCGTTTCTGGGAAGCGCGCAGACGGACCCGCTTGTCGAGGAAAAAGCCCTTCGCGGCGAGTACGCGGTGCTTTACGTCACCCCCGAAAAACTCGTGGGGGTTCGATCCGAGGACGACGGGCCTTATAACGTAAACAACACAAACAGCACACCCACTTACTTCGTTTCGCGACTGAAAGAGATGGTCGCTTGCGGCAAAATCGGCCTCATCGCGGTGGACGAAGCGCACTGCTTGTCGCAGTGGGGGCACGACTTCCGCACTTCGTACCGGGCGCTGCACCAGGTACGGCCGGACGGGGCTTTCCCAAATCCAGGCACACTGTTTACCGCCCCTACGTGACTATTAGTCATTAAAAGGAAATGCGCTACGTACATCACAAGTGCGCTGTTCGGCCCGAGTACGCCCAACTGTTTACTCAGGCCACGTTACGAAGTACACCCATACTCGAGACTCGCGACTAACCCTTTTCGTTCCAAATCGCAGCTGCGCACTTTTTTGTCCCCCAACGGCGAGGTGCCGCTCATGGCGCTCACCGCGACCGCGGTTGACACGGTCCGGCTTGACATCAGCCAAACCTTGACCCTGAAAAACCCGCTCGTCGCGACCAACTCCGTACGTATTTCCCAACCCAAATCCAGACACACTATTTGCCCATACAAGACTGCGGGACTAACGCTTTCTTTTATGTATCGTAAGGTGGACCGCCCCAACCTTAAAATCACGGCTTGTAAGAAACGGGGAAAGGAGAGCGACCTTTCGCTGATCGCGGAGCGCGTCAAAGCGACGAGCGGGAGCGCGATCGTTTACGTACCCACGATCCGGGAAACCGAGGAGGTCAGTGAGGCGCTGCGGCAGAAGTTCAAGGTCAACCGCACAACCAATCGATCGGGGGAACCCAAACAAATGTTAACCGTCGGTACCTACCACGGCTCGTTGCCGCACATTCAGCGCAAGCAAACGCACCACGACTTTCTGACCGGGGTTTGCCGCGTGGTGGTGGCCACGACCGCGTTCGGGATGGGCATCGACAAGCACGACATCCGGCTGGTGGTGCACTACGGCTCGCCGAAAACGATGGAGGAGTATTACCAGCAGATCGGCCGTGCGGGGCGGGACGGCGTGCTGTCGCTTTGCCTGATGCTGTACGGCGAGAGCGACTTCGTGAAGTACCAGAGCGACTTTTACGTCGGCAAGTTATCCGCGGAGGCGAAACTGACGCAGAAGCAATCCACGGACGCGCTTGAGCGGTTCTCACGGGACCCCACGGCGTGTCGTCGAGCGGGCATTTTGCAGCACTTCGGCGAGAAGGAACCGGGGGTTTGGAAAACCTCACCCGAAGATGGAAAGAAAGTGTGCGGCACTTGTGACAACTGCGTGAGGGTGTTTAGTGCCGACGAGGGCGGCAAAACGTTGAGACGAGAGTTCACGTTGGAAGCGGTTCCCGTTCTGTTGGCAATAGGCAAGGGGTTTGGGGAGGGGGGCGTTAGCATGAGCCACGTCGTCGCTTTGGCGACGGACAGCGCCCCGCCCGCGAACGGCCGGCTTCCCGCGAACGGCGTCCGGGAAACCATTCGCGTTGTGCGAACGGTGTTGGACCCGGTCACGCGCTCCTCCGTGTTCGCGAAAGAAATAACCATGTCCCTGGTGAGTCACGGCTTTTTGAAAAAGGCCACGGTGAAAGGCGGGTACAGCTCGTTCGAGGTGTTCCACGTCACCCCGATCGGAGCCGCGGTGGCCAACGCGGCGTTTCGTGTCTTTTCAGACGCGAACTTTGGTTCATTAGACGCGAAAGACTTGCGAGCAACGGCTGAACAAGCGATGACGCAACACTTGCCAACCAAAGAATCTCGCGTATTTCTGCCCATTCCCGAAGCCGTTCAGCGCGCAGAGACGGAGTGCAAAGTCGCGGCTGATGCGAAAATCGACGAACTGAGAAAATCGGGGGTCGACGTGTCGTCCATTCCGCAACAAGAGCTGGATGCCGGCGTTGGGCCGGCGCTGAACGCGGAGCTACAGTGGGCGCGCAATTTGCGGACACACTGGAACGCGGGGCGGGACGAAAAGGCCACCGCACTTCAGACGCTGCTTCAACGAATCGAAATCTGGCGCGACGCGACCGCGGATTTGTTGAACATCGCGCCGACCGCGGTGTTCCCGTCGCACGTCGCGAAAAGGGTGGCGTATGCGTGTGCGTCATCAGCAGGAATGCCGCTGGACGTGGAGAGTTTAAGGTCCGCGGGCGTCCGCGTGGTGGGCGCGGCCGGGCTGGTTCTGGTTATTCAACAAGCGCTCTCTGAACTCGGGCTGGGATGGCCGCTTGGTGTTTCCGACGCAGACGACGTCGCGTCTGATGGGCAACAAAAATGCACATACATGAAACACGGCGTACTGACCCCCACAACTCCGTGGCAGTTCGCGTTGTACAAGCCCCGGAAAAAAAAGGGAGTCCCCGACCAGCCCCCGACGTGGGAAGTGAGCTACGATCGGTTCGTCAAAAAAAACGAAAGCCCATCCGCCATAGCCATGACGCAAGACACGGGCCGCGCGGTGCAAGTAGGAACGGTGGTCGGTCATCTTCTTGAGGCGCTGGTACAGGGCAAGCCTGTTGACATGCGCAGGGTGGTTCAATCCGTGGGGTCCGATTTTTTTCCATCCCGTGTGGAGTGGCGCTCTCTGGAAACCGCGTGTGGGAACGCTTCGCAAAACCCGGTCGGCGACCCCGCTTTATTTTCGCAAAAAGAGATCTTGCGAGATGGTTTAATTCTAGGCCCCGAGACCGTGGATAAGGACCGAGAAATGAAAACAGAAGAGGAGAAAGAAAAGGAACGGGTTTGGTATGACAAGATTCGGGCTTTCGTCGCCCTGAAGCGCTCGGGAATCGAACCGGAGTGGGAGCACGGGGACGAGCGGGACGCGAAGCGAGTGAAAATTTAAGATGATTCTTTTGGGAAGAGAAAGTTTTCGAATTGATGAATGTATTGATGTAGTTTGGTTAAGTCACATAAAGACCCTTGCTACAAGCACTAAAAGCACTTTCCTTCTACTTTCCATCTACTTTCCTTCTACCTTCCTTTCTCTTTCGCCGTCCGGTTTGACACGTTTCTTTTCGCCGCGGCTTCGACGTACGCGGTGAAGCCGTCTCGCTTCCTGAAGAATTTCTTATCAGGCAACTCCACCTCGTCCTCGTTCCAAACGAAGTCGGTTTTGTAATGCGCCTGCGTGTTCATGGTCGTCGGGTCGTACCGCGTGTTGGCGTTTTTCCACAAACTGCGGCCGATTTCGTTTGTCATGGCATTGTCCTGTTGCCACTGCGTTAGCGTGGCGGGGTCTACGGTTCGTTGCGTCGCTTTGGGGGAGCCCGGGACACCCGGTCGTTTCGTGCGTCCCAATTCAGCCGAAACACGTTCCGCCTCAATCTGTTCCTCCTCCTCAAGCTCCGCCAGCTCCACCGCGAAATCGGTTTCCATCGCCCGGTCCCGGTACCGCGCTTCCTTCACGATCTGCTCGGTAACCGCCGCGTTCCGCGCGTTGTCGAACCATCCGGCGCGGGAAACCTCGGACATTGTGTGTCGCGAAGTGACGGATTCGGCGCATCACTTTCGTTCCGGACTGGACCGAAAAGATTTTATCGACTCGAAAAAGCCAAAACCATTTCCCCCGTCCCAAACCACCGCCGCACCATGGCGTCCCCCGCCGCTCCGGTGTCTACTTTGTTCGGAAGCGCGGGCGGTGTCGGTGTGGGCGGACGGCCGGCCGGCACGAAGACTGGCGGCGAGCGAACGGTGGACGACGGAGGCGCGGCGGTGCGTGGACCCGGACGCATCTTTTCTCCCACCCGAATTTAAATCGAACGCGACAGATCTGGAAACGATTCTTCGTGTTTGGGGACAGAGCCGCGAGCTGAACCGACGGCCCAGGAACAACCCCCATACCTTCCCGTCTCACTCAAATACGTACCTTCCCGTGTAACCAAATAAACCCTAAACCCTACCGCAGGCCGTGGCGGAAGAACACGTCGGTGCGGATGACAAAATCGCGGAAACCGCGGCGGTGTCACAAAAAGAAACCCTCGCCGATCTGAGAGGGCTCGTGAAGGAAGTGCACGGCGACGCGTGGATGTGGGCCAAGCCAAGGCACGCGGGGCGGTGAGACGCGGTGTGTTTGTGGGGTGTACTAATTGCGTATGAAGTGTGTGTATAAGCAATTAGTCTTACGCAAGAAAACGCGATTAGTCCGAGCAATACGTGTTTTCGTTCCTTAAAAACCATCGTCACCGCGAGTCGCGACTCGCGACGTGTTGTCAACGTTCCCTTCGCGGCGCTCGCCCCCCGTCGGTTTCACCGAAACGTCGGTTCTTCGCGGATTCTTCCTCGGAAGCGCTCCTGGGACGAGCGCCTTTTGGGAACGGAACTTTGCGCGTTTTCCGGCCACCACGCGTGTTGCGTCGTTTCAGTTCCCGGAGAAGTCGAATCGTCGCCACCTCGCCTTTCCGCGCTTTGCGACAAAGCAGGCGGCGCGGCGGCTGCGCCGTTTCCCCGCGAGAACTCGCGACCCGGTTTCGACGGCGAAACGTGGGAGGTTCCATTCGCGACGTGGTTTTGATTCCCAGCCAGTCGCGCATCCGACGGAGACAACAACTTTTCTGCGTCGTTTGTCTCAAACGTCGCCGTCTCCGGCGTCGTAGGAGAGTTCCCCGCGAAGTCGGTTTCCCACCACTCCCGGGCTTTCTGTTTGTTCAGAACTTCAACCGAAGGGGGGAAAGGGCGTTCCTGTTCCCGCGAGTTCGGCGTGCTCGTTTGGGAATTCGCGGCGGACCGCATGCGCGTCCCCAGCTTGGCGGCGACGCGCGACGCTACGGGGCCGCGAGGCGGCGGTGAGTCTCGTTGCGGCGAGTCTCTTTGCGAAGAGTCCCTTTCTCTTTGCGAAGAGTCTGTTTCTCTTTGTGGGGAGTCTCTTTGCGCTTCCTTCTGCAACGGCTCTGGTTGGCGTCGGTAATGTCTTTGTCGTTCGTTGTGGGACGCTCTTGCCACACCCGGAACCCGGTTCGCGGACAAGGGAAGCGACATTGCGAGGTCCGTGAGTTCCGCGAATAAAGGCGGCACTGGGATTGCATCGCGGCGCGCAGTGTTCGCCGACCGAACGTAGTCCAACACAAGCCCGGGTCGATTGGAACCCGAACTAGGAGTTGCTCTACCCAAACTCGCCAGAGTCGCGTCGCGGCTCAAAGCGTGGTTGGAAGCGGAAGCGGAAATGGAACTCCTCGCTCCTTGCAAGCTCGCCCTCGCCACGTCCAGCAGGGGCACCGTGCTTTTGGCCCAATCGGGGGGCGACTTGGTGGTACCGCTGCGGTTTGCGGCGTGGGCGGTCGGTACCGGGGGTTCAGTTTTCACGAAAACAGCCGCCACGCGTGGCAAGGTTTGAGGAGTTATCAACTCGTCACCTTCAATGTCGTCACCGCGGGGCGGAGGGTTTTTGTCGCGCTCGCCGAACGCGTCCATTTTCTTTTCAAAAACAAAAGCCTTTGTGATTGTAAAAGAAAAGTGTCAGTCTTGTATGGGAAAACAGTCGGCGGGATTTGGTAAATACAACACGTACCTTCGTCGGTGTCATCGCCCGCGCGTTCGCCACCGCCATCGCCGTGGCGGTGCGTTCCACTTTTTTTAAGGACTCTTGCAGCTTGGCGATCGTTTCGTCTTTTTCGGCAACAGCGTATTCAACCGCTACTCGTCGAACAATCTCGTCAGCCTTGTCCGCTCTCGCGGCCGCGCACTCCGTTCGAACTCGGGCGAGGGACGACGCGGAGTACTCAAGCGTCGTCGACGCGCCGCGCGAAACGCGTTTGACCTTAGCGAGTATCTCCCGTAGTCGGACACACACGCTTTCTTTGTGTTCCCCCTGGATTGGCTTCAACAGGTCGGATGGAATCTCGGGAAACGAGAACGGCGGCACACCAGGGGTGTAGTCGTGCGTCTTGGCTTCCAGTTTTCCAAAGTCACCTAACTGGTCTTCAAGGTGTTGGATTTTTTCTTTGAGTGATTTGGACTCTTGCTCAACCTTTCGAGACTTCGTCTCCGCGGTTTCCGTTACCTCGGCGTGGACCCGTGCCTGGTCGTCCAAGCTCTTTCTGCACTCACTTTTCGTGGCAGTCACAACCTTCGTTAACCTTTCCGTTTCGCACCTAAAAACCGCCTCCGCCTCAGCAACCCTTTCGTCCGCCAAACCTCGAACCGTGCGAAGATCCGCCGCGAGCGTTTCCGCGCGCCTCGCGTTTTCCGTCTCCGACCTTACGATAAATAAAAGAAATTGTCAGTATTGTATGGGCAAACAGTCTTTGGGATTTGGGAAATGCAAAACGTACAGGGCTAGGTTTTGCTGTAACCGCTTGACTTGCGCGTCCGCACCGGCTAAGCGCTTCTCCATCGTCGCAATAGTGCGTCGTTCCGTGGTCAGCGCGCGGAACAACCCTTGGACGGCGTCCGTCTCGGAACCGGAGGCGAATCTTTCCGGTTCCGTCGCGGCGTTGTTTTGTAGAGTGCTTTGAGTGATTTGCGTGTGTCGCGTCTCTCGCGCGTCTCGTCGCGACGCGAAGGAAGACGCGCCAACCGACGCGTCGGAACCTGAAAAATAGTCGCTTCCTGTGTCGGAAAAAGAACCGTCTTGTTCCCGTGTTTCGTCCGCCGAGCGTAGTCCAGGCGAAATCGCGAGTGTATCGCGAAGAGGCAAACGCGCGTCGGCGTCGGCGTCGTGCCTCGGCTCGGCTTTTTCTTTTTTCGCGTAGGAAGTGTTCACCGAACCGTCGGCGAGTCGCGCCGTCGCGGCTCCGTTCAAGCCGCGCGTCAAAAACGGGTTGTCTGTTTCGCACTCCACGGAAACCGCCCCCCCGCGCTTCGACAAATCCGGGTCCTCGAAAAAGGAGCCGTTTTCGCGAAGCGCGCGGAGTTTCGTGAGCCGGTTGTGAAACTCGAACACGTCCCAAACCGCGCACACGTTGCCGGACGTGTCGTCAATCCCAAACGACTCCAACAAACGCAACGCCCGTTCCGACAACAATTTCGTGTTGCGAACGATCACGCGCACCGGCGCGCCGCGTTCCGAGTCGTCGACGCCAGCCTGTCCTTGGTTCGATCCCGAGCCGTCAACGTTTTTTTCGTCAAATCTCGCCCACGCCGGCGCCACCACACAGGAAAGGTTCAACAGTTTGAACGTACGGTTGGCTTCGTCCAAAAACGGCAGAACCTCGGCGATGTTTCGGCGACACGCGTCCCGCCACACGCGCCGGCGCTCGCCGGGTCGCGCGACGTCGCCTTGTGAAGAAGGAAAAGAATTGGCATCGTCTTCCCTTCCCCCAAAAGAATTGGCATCCCCTTCCCTTCCTGCTTCAAATATCGGCGAGCTCGGCGCGCCCGCCAGCGCGCGCGCCAGGGTCGCGGCGCGGGGTTTCAGCTCGGCTTGCGCTTCGACCCACGGCGAGTTCGTCGATGACTGTTTTGACGCGTGTTTCGCGGGTGCCCCGTTTCCGGAACGCTCTACCGGAACGCCGTCGACGCCACACCCGCCCGGTAGGTCTCGCAGGTGGACTCCACCAGCACCGAGGGAGGTCTCGAACACGTACGCCACGCCGCTTTGCGCGCCAATCACGACGCGGTCGCCGGCCTTGAGCGGACGCGTTTTCGTTCCAAACGCGCCTGATTGTAAAAAAGTAAATGTTAGTCTTGTATGGGCAGTCAGTCGGCGGAATGTGGTAAATGGGGAAATACTTACCAGAGTCTTTCGCGGAAGCCACGCGCGCGCCATTGACCCAGACGTCCGCGTGTTGGTCGTCGTCAAACGCGGTGACCGTGACGGTCCCGTCGGGATTTCTAAACACCACCGCGTGTAAGGGCCGAACCCCGAAGCCTGACACTACAACGTCGCACGTCGTACGATCGGTGCCTATGAAAACAGCCCGCGCCGCGCCTACGTCAGGGGCGTCGATCACCTGGTACTCAGCCTCCGAATTGAAGTTTGAATCCGACAAACCGAAACGATTCGGCCTGCGCAACGGCGTTAGCCGGCACGTCCCGGCGGGCGGGTGGGAATTTTCGTGACCACCGGAAACAGAAACGCCTCTACCAGAGTCGCCAGGGGAAGGCACACCACTCGTGCCGGGTACCGAACTGTGTCCAACCGTGTCGCGAGATGAGGTTATCCCACCTGTGCCGTTACCGATGCCAGCAGTACCCCCGGCCGCCGCGGCTCCCCGGTTCCCGGCGTAAAGCGTTAGCTTCGCGGCCCACCGCGTTCGCGCGTTTCGACGCGCGCGCTCGACCAACTCCATCGCCGCTCTCGCGTCGCGAAGCGCGGAACGCAGCGCCAGAGTCTCATCTTGTTCTTTTTCGTGAGGATCGTCAGCGTCCGAGCTGTGTGTGCGGTGTGTACGTTGTGCACCTGCTTCAGATGCGCCAGCCTTGACGGGCGTTCGCGGTCGGTTTCTCAGCGCGGCTAAAGCGTTTTTCGTCTTTTCAGTACCGGAGGGTGTTTTGCCAGGGCTCTTGTGTTGGACTTGCGTCGCCGAGGAGGGTCGGGAGCCCCAGTCCGGTATGGTCGGCGTCGTCGTGCCTCCACGACGCCCTCGCGCCAGCGCCAGGGACTCCACCAGGGTTTCGATTTCAAGGGTCACGCGTTTCGTTTCGAACGTTAGTTCGATGAACTTCAACGCGTCGGGGTCTTTGTTGTTTTTCGCGTGCGTGACCTGAGATGAAAAGAAAGGGTCAGTCTCTCGGGCCATGTGTATGAGGGATTGTTATGAGTAAACAGTCGCCCGTAATCGAGCCGAGCAGTCGTGGCAATGGGCAGAGGTAATACCCGTCCCTTCTGGTACGAGTATGGCCAATCGCAGAGGCGGAGCGTGGTGAGTGGGAAAGGCCCTTACCACTTTTCGGAAAAGCTTCGCGAACGCGAGCGTCGCGAGCGTGTTTTTGACATTGCCGTCAACAGACGTAACCGTCGCCACCACGAAGTTCGCGCAACACCCGCCGAGCACGGTGTGTTTCAGTAGCTCAGTTAAGGTTGATTTGACTCCAGCAACGGGAACTGCGTCGAAATCGATCGTCGGAATCGTGGGGGGGTGCGCAGTTTCAAAAGGACTTTTCTTGGGGGTCGATTTCTTCGTCGGAGAAGATTTCGCGTCGCCGGCGTCCGCGAGCGTCTCCACGGCCAACACGAAATCCGCCAGGCTGGCATCTTCGTCTCGCAGCTCCAGCCCCATCAGCTCCACGAACGTTGTGGTGCTTATTACCGGTGCGGCGTGCGCGGCAGCGAGCGCACCGCCGCGCGTCGCGGCCGAATCTTTGCAAGGCGGCTTTTCGAAAAAGCGCGTCATGACGATTTGACACAAAACGTGCGACTCCGACGCGGCGTCTTCTTGTTTTTCAAAAGCGTCCCTCAGCACTTTGCGCATTTTATGCAAACTAGTAACGCGTACGGAACTTTGATGTAAGTGGTGGGGGTGCATTCCTCCACTCTGACTGGCGGCCAACAGGTCCCGCGCCTTGTCGTTGCGCACCGAGCTCATCCGCACCTCCACGCGCGTCTCGCCCGGGGAGCCTTTTTGTTTCTCCTGCTCGATTTTTTGGAAAAGAGATTTGCAGAATTTGGGAAGCAAGCCGTGTTCGTCGTCCGTGTTGTTTTCGGTGTCAAGTAACCCATCACCCCGCATCAATTGTCGTGTACCACTACTTGAGTGTCCAAGACACACCACCCCCACGTCGTGCCCCGCCCAAACCAAATCAAGCGCGGGTTCGCCCACGTCTACGAACAAGTGGCGCGCGATGTCGGCAACGCGTGAGTGCGAGTCGTCGTGCGTGGTTTCGGTGCTAGTGTCTCCGTGGTGTGTCTCCCTCAACGACCCTGCCGCGCCAAACACGCTGTCAAAGGTAAACTCCGTCTCGTTCCACGTGGAGTCGTCGCTCACCACGACGACTCCGTTCCCTAAGCACCGCACCGAAGACGGTGTGGAGATTGGACGTGCCGATGCGCTTTGCGAGGAAAAATCTGACCCTTCCTCGTCAACCGGCGGCAGGACACACACTGCGACCTTGGTGCGTCTCGCCGTGGCTTCCCGCGTCGTGCTCGCGCCGTGGACCGCCATCATAGCACACCGGCCGCAGCGCCGAGCGCCACGGGCGTTGCGGTCTGACGGCGATGAGGACAGGTGCCGTCGCATGCTTTTAATTCGAAATCCACCAACTTTTGCAAGTTTTGGTTTCGACCAGCAGAAGTTCAGATTCGTTGTGAAAAACGTGTCCCAACCCCTTCGCGAACCCACTGCTTGGCCGCCCTGTCGGGTCCCAGCACGCGTCCGCGATGTCGCCCTCCCCCCCAGGGCCGCCCACGGCTGGGGGGTGGTCACGTTTGCCCGGGATACAAAGAGGCGCCGCGTGTGTGTTCCTTGTGGTGATGTTGTTTTGGCTGGACAGTTTACCCACGCCGTGGTTCGAACGCGAAGCCCCCGGTGGCGTGGTTTCCTTCAACTACCACCCACTGTGCATGACCCTGGCGTTCGTGGTGATGATGCCCGAGGCCCTTGTTGTGTACGCCGACGGCGAGGACTCCAGGGGGTGGACGCATTTAAACGCGAAACGGGTACACACGCTGCTTCATGGATTGTCGACGTTGTTTTTGGTCATGGGCCTGATGGCGATTTTCGCCAACCATTCGGGACACGGCGTACCGCCCATGTACAGCGCGCACAGCTGGATGGGGTTGGTCACCACGGTACTCGTGTCGTTGCAGGCGCTTGTAGGTGTTGTCATATATTTCTTCAGCCCCGCTGTGGGATTGATCCAAGGACTTACCGGGGTCGGGAGTCCCGCCATAACCAACGACCCGGCGAGAAGCGTTTCGGAATTACGAAAACTCACAACGCCGTACCACCGGTTCTTCGGGTGCGCCGCGTTTACCCTGGGCATCACCACGGTGTGCTCGGGGTTCGTGGAGAAACAGGCGTTTATCAAGTGTCAAATAGACCCTATGTATAAGTACTGCACGGCGTTGCAGCTGCCTAATGTGCTCGTGGTGCTGGCGGCGACGATCGGGGCGTGCGCGATAGGAACTATATACGCGCGCGCGTCGCGTCAACAGCCGGACCGAGCGCAGTGGTCGGAAGAGGAACAAAGGGAAGACGCCAGGACTGAGCTGATGTCCGCGAGCAGACAAAGACGAAGCCAAAGAACAGAAGAGGTGGATGACTTGGAATATTAATGGACGGTTGAGTGTAGTGCACGTGATCTGATTAGAGGCTATAATCTCCCCTGGTCTGCTCGTCCGTCTCGTCTTACCGAATCAGCCCGAACTCGCCGCAACGGCGTCCCACATCCCCGGTCGCCACACCCCCTGAACGCTTTTGTTCACAGTGAATTTCCGTCCGTGCTTCACCGCCCCTCCCCCTTTCTTTCCCTTTTCGCTGAACATGTACGAAAGGTGGAAGGTTATGTCGTCCATCTCCATGTTTCGCAAGTTCACCGTTTTCGTGTTTCCATTGCGAAACTCGCCGGTCATGTGCGGATGCCGCCCTCGGCGTACCGTACTGGTGACCTCGGCGTGGGGGTGGTTCTGGGCGTACTCGGTCAAGCCGTTCATAATAAACGGCCGGATGAACCGTGAACTCCCGCTGTGGTCGCAGTAGTTCACGTTCAGCTTCACGAGCTGCCACACGCCGCGGATGGACATCGGAGAGGAAGCTTTCCTTTCGGTTGGCCACCGGCAAGCTTCTTTTAATCTACCGAAGGCTCGTAATTACCTCGACCGCGCGAAAACAGGATCGACCCACGATTCACCGCGAACAACACCACGGCAGAGCACCGGGCACGCGCGGGACGGAAGTGACGCGTGCGGACGGACCTCCGCGCGCTACGGCTGTGGGGATCGGAAACCCTTTTCCTTCATTCCTTGACGTGTGTGTTTCTGAGGACCCCTTTTCAAACATTTCCCATGCAAAAACATGGAAATATTGCCGCGGTTCAACAAGGGGTGTTGAGATGACTGGGTGTATGCAGCCAGCACTTCACCACTTTGCAGCGCGCGTTCCGAGGGGAACGGCGCTTTGCGGATGAGTAGAAGGATGCGGGGTGACCCGATGCGGGTCCGAGACGCGAAACCGGTGGAGCGTGTTGGTGGAACCGATGAGAGACGCTCGGAGAGACACGCGGGTTCGCGGTCACGATGCGGGCGTCGTGGCTTTGTTGCCACCTCGAGGCTCGCGTTTGGGCTGGCCGCGGTGGTGCTTGTGAGTTTGTCTTCCCCGGTGAGCGCGAGCGCGCGGTTGCGTCTGCCTCGACTCTTCGCGGGTTCCGGGATCGTCACCGAGCTGCCGACGGTCAACGTGCCGACGGTCAAAGCGCAACTGCAAGCAAAGACGGTGCACGAATCAATCGACAACTCCGAGAAACTGCCTCTAGAGCACTCGCGCGCGTTCAATGAGTTCATGCAGAAGTTCGCAAAGAATGAGGTGTACTGCCCGAACCAGGCACCGCCGTGCGAAGAGTCCACAATTCGTGAGCAAATTTTCTTAAATAACCTAGTGGAGATCGAGGCGCACAACGAGGCGCGACAAAAAGATGGCGGAGGCATGCGACTCGGCGTCACGCGATTCGCGGATCTCACGCCTGAGGAGTTTCAGAACCACCACGGGGCGAAAAACGTTGGGGCGGACGAAGCGCTACGAGGGGCGGGCGATGTACTCGGTATGATCGTACACGGCAATGGCCTGGTGGCGCCGAGAGATTTGAACGAACACGAACACAGGGTTAAAACAGACGTGACATACGTATCAAAAGGTGACGCGCCTTTGAGAACAACCAACGGCGTGGGCGGCGTCACCACGCGCGTGGCGAAACTGGGCGCGGGAGGCCCGGTTAGTGGTGTTGCGCGGACTAACGGTAATGCAGGCGCTTCGGAATCGTTACTTGTGGATGGAGGGAGGGTGTTTGACTGCGCCAACACTGTTTCGCGCGCCGTGCAAAACGCGGCGAAAACGCGCTTCGCGACGAGTAAACCGCACTCCATCCCGTTCACCGAGTTCGTCGACCGCTTCGGGAAACGCACGTCGTACTGCGGTAACGACCCACACAACTTTCCGTGCGAAGAGAGCTACCGGAGGGAAATTTTACTGCTTCGTAACATTCGGCACGTCGAAATGCACAACGCGAAGCGCACGAGCGGCGGGATGAAAAAAATAGTAACGCGATTCGCGGACCTCACGGAAAACGAGTTCGCGGCGAACCACGCGACGTACGACGCGCGAGGGGCGGTGGGGGGGAAACAGACTGCTGGGGGAAGTCCGGACCAAGGGAAGACTTCGGAGAGTGAGGACCTTGGATCGATTCCCGCCGGGGATGCTTTGTCCGATATTTCCGTTTCGCTCCCAAGAAAAGCGCTCGTCGCGGCTCGACGCGAGGCGCGATACGCGAGCCGAAGAGCGGCGGCGGCGGACGCGCGGCTGGGGCGGGCCACCGGGTTGGCGAGTTTGGGGGACGCGGAAGACGCGGAAGACGACGAGTTGTTGGCGAGTCAAAAAGAATTAGCGGCGAATCAAAATGACCAAGAAGACGACCGCGAAGCCACGCTTGGTTTGGTCGCCGCGGAGGCTGCGCTTTTGGCGGAGGAGGAGGATTTGGCGAACCAAGCGGCGGCGGCGTTTGAGTTGGAGTCGCGGCGGGAAGACGAAACGGCGAAATTGACGTTAATGGATTTGTCCAACCGCGACGCCGACTCCGAAGCCGCGGACGCGGTGAAACAGTCCGTCCTTGACTACGCCTCGGCGCTTGGAACGATGCAGACGGTGTTACCTCGTGACTTCGACCTGCCCGATGTTTTTGACTGGCGCAGCAAGATGGACATCGGCCCGCTATACAGCCAAGGTACGTGTTGTATTTCCCAAATCCCAAAACTGTTTGCCCATACAAGACTGACACTTTCTTTTATTTATCTCAGGCGCCTGCTCAGGGTGCTGGGCGTACTCCACGGTGCAGGTCATCGCGGATTCCAAACTCATCGGGACCGGCCACCGGCCGTCGCCGTCGCCGTACTACCTGCTATCGTGCGACGAGCTTGATTCCGGGTGCAACACGGGGAACATGGCCACCGCGTACGCGTGGATCCAAACGCAACCGCGGGGTTTGTTGTCCGCGGAGGAGTACCCCACGACCGGGGGCGAGTGCGCCGCGGGTTTGGGCGAACGCGAAGATGGCCAAAAACAATCGCCGGGCGTCATCATCGACGGCTTCTGCGAGATTCCCCCCCTGCGAGGCGAGGAAACCATTCACGCCATGTTGAGGGCGCTGACGCAACAGCCCGTGGCGGTCGGTATGAACGTCAAGCCGTTACAGCTGTACGGCGGCGGTTTGGTGCAGGTACGCGTGTAAGGCTTTCCCAAATCCGGGAAACACGCTGTTTTACCTCTAACGCGCCTGTGACTGTTCAGACCGATGGCCGGTGACTGTTGTCTATACATCGTCCAATACACATACCGATTACCCCTCCCTGTTGTCCACACATCATCCAATACACGTCCAATACACGCCAAACACGGGACTGACACTTTGTTTTCCCCATCGCAAGATGAGCGACTGCCCGCCCGCGAGCGACGACCAAATAAGCGCGATTAACCACGCCGCGGTGGTGGTGGGGTGGGGGGTTGACGACGAGACGGGAAAGCCGTTCTGGCTCGTCAAGAACTCGTACGGCCAGGACTGGGGTGAGAACGGGTACGCGCGGCTCGAGATGAGTTTCGCAAAGGACAGCAACTACGGCGTGTGCGGTTTTTTCAGCGAGCAGAACTACCCGCTGACGGACGGCCGAGATTGCGCGGAGGGTTCGAACAAAAAGTGGAGCGAGAAACGGGGCGACGACGTGTATTTAATGCCCGACAACGTCGTTGTGCTGCCAAACGGGGGCGGAATCCTCACCCCCGCCCGCATAAAAGTCTTCGGCCACGACCTGACCTCGATTTTGAAAATAGCCAGCTTTGCGTGTTTCGCGCTGTGCGTGTTTTTCCTGGCGGTGGAGGTGCGTATTTCCCAATCACCACATTAAGAGACGGCTGATTGCCCATACTCGTCCTGTGAAGGGACGGTTATTCCCTCTGCCCTGACTGTTTACGTATACACGTCACGACCGACTGACACTTTCGGCTTTTATCGTGCCAGGTTTTTTACTGCGTCGTCGGGTCGGGGGGGGAGGACGAAAACGGCACGGCGCCCGCGACCCCGGCCAGTCGCGTCACGACCCCGCTCGTGTCCCCGGAAAAGGGAAGGAACACGTACGGGAGCCGGTGATGAGGAGAGTGTTTTTGGGTATCGCCGGTGACAGTACTAATTAGCCTATACTTAGTTGTAATACTCGTGATAGTCGGGTGGGTAAAATACGCGTCTTCTTAGTTACCCTGGTGACCGCCCTTCGCGTTTCCCGTCCCGCGCGTGTCACACTACAGGCAATGACTCTTCTTCTTTTTTCTTACGAACATCGAGCTAACTAGTGAGGCAATGACTACTCTAAAAACTTACTTCCCGTAGAAGTCCTACCATCGCCCGTGCAGAAACTTGCGCTGCGTGAGCTGCATGCGCAGCCGGTCCACCCCGGTGAGCAGCGTTTCTTCGTCCCTTCCAGCGACGCACAACAGAAACCACCCCGGTTCGTGCGCACCGCGAAGCATCCCGGGCACTAAAAGGAGGCCGTAGGTTTCCAGTAAAGACTCGTGAAGCTCGGCTTCGCCAAACCAGTCATCCGTGCCCATGAACACCGACAGCTTGCACCACACGAACCCGCCGCCGGTCGTGTCCCCGAAACCGCCGTTGCGCGCAGCGCTATCCCCGATGTCCCCTATGTTGCTATCCCCGCTATCCCCGACGCTATCCCCAAAGTCGCGGTCCCTAACGTCGCTCTCCCCTGTTTTATTCCCGAAGCTTGGTATGTCGCCAAGCCCTGGCGCCACGCGACCCAGGACCAGCGCGGCACAGGACTCCACGCCGCTCACGCCGAAAAGCCCGCCGAGCTCGGCCACCGCCGCGTCCACCAACTCCTGTTTGGTCAAGTCGGGTTCATCCGCAGAGGCATGAACGGGAGACCACCCGTCACTGGTGGCGCACTCGGCGAGGTTGATTATGCCGGACGCGTTTTCGTAAGGCACGAATTGGTCGGCCAGCGCTCGTACGACGGCGCGGTCGTAAAACGCGCTCACGGTGTCGCGCAAAGCGGGGGAGAGGGTTGGAATTGGAGAAAATGGAGTAACATCCACGTCATCCTCGGGTTCCCACTGCGCGTGGGGAGTGGTCCGTGGTTGTGACACTTTTTCCCGCCGTACTCTCCTTCCCGCGTTCGAACAGAGTCGCGAACGCACACCAGGGGTCCCCGCGAAGCGCGCGGACAAAACGGCCGGCCCCGCGCGCATTGCGGAGTGACCCGGGGAAACACAGTGCCCACGAAACACGTGCAGACTGTCGACAAAACGTGAAACTATTTCGCATGTCGTCATTGATCGCTGGGCAGCAGGGCAGTGTGGTGTTGTGAGGCGAACATGACGCATGGACGATTTGCGTGTAGCTTGTCGCAGACGCGAAACCGATGGGTCGAGGAACGGTCCCGGTGGCGAACCATCGTGACGAAATGTCCGGCGGTTGGCGATGAGAAACCCAAAGCATGGCGGACGCGCCTTGTTTCCACCTTCGTGATCGTGGTCTTCGTGGTGTTCGTGCTCCTGGAGAACTTGATAAGTTCCGACGGCACGCCGTACTACCTGATTTTCCTCACGAACTGGACCGGGTTGCTGACCGGTGTGTACGCGGTGAGTTTCTGTGCCTGTTTCGTCCGGGCGGTACGGGAGGACGTGGACAACCACGAGGATTTTCCAACTCCACAAACCACCACCACGACGACGCAATCAACGCAATCAAACCCGTCATCATCACCGATCCCGATGCGCGCCAAAATCCTGTGGCTCACGAAAGCCGCCGCCCCCGTGTGTCAGTTCCTAATCACCATCATGTACTGGGCGTTGTTGTTTGACCCGTCAGACACGGCCAAAGCGTCCATGGTCGTGGCGCACGGCGGGCTGTGCGCAATGATGGCAAGTATTTCCCAATAACCACATTCCTCCGACTGATTGCCCATACCAGACTGACATTTATTTTGTTTCAATCAGGCGGCGGATCTTTGCGGTACCGCGCGCGTGCCGATCAACAAGTACGTATGAGTAAACAGTCTTGGGGCTTTCCCAAATCCAGGCACGGCGTTTACGGCCCCTCTTTGACTGTTTACTGTTTACAACACACATCACAAGTAGACTGTTTGCTCATGCAAGTTACGAACATTACGAAAGACTGACACTTTTTCTTTTTACCTTCCTTCCATGTTCATCACACAACGTTTCTTTTCGTGCGCAACAACAGTTTACTGGACGCCCTTTTTACGTACGCGTTCCTCGTAACCTACCTTTTGTTCAACATCCTGTACACACTAGTCATACCGAACGCCTCGAACAACGACGGCGAGCACTTCGTGTATGGCATTACGGACTGGCGTGGCCACCCGGTTCGGTCGCTGTTCGTCGCCGTGGTCACCGCCGTAGTGATGGTTCCGGTACGTATTCTATTTCCCAAATCCCAACACTGTTTGCCCATACACGACTGACACTTTCTTTCATTCATCTCAGATTTCCTTCGTGTGCGTTTTGTTTTGCAAGTTTTTGGGAAACAAATTATTTCCCGAAAAAAACGCCGGCGCGATTGCGTCTGTCCGACTAAATACCCACACGGGGGACGAAACCGGACGCGAGAGAGAGGTACCGAGTTCGAACCAGGCCGTCGCGAACGAGGTGTAGAGACAGGAGTTCGAACCGTGGTGTTTGGTACCCGCGGTGGGTAGGTGAACACTTGCAAATTTCAGGAGTCACTACTACAATTTATCGCCTATTCGTTCGCGAACTGTTTAAAGGCTACTGTACTGGAACTAGCCGCACTTGTTAGCTCGATGTTCGTAAGAAAAATCGCCTATTCGTCCGCGCGTTGCGCCTTGCACGCCACGCAGTTTCTTTTCACCTTCCCGTGAGGGCACGGAGTGCACTCCGCGCAGCTGCCCCTCAGCTTGCCGTGAGGACAAGGGGTGCACTCTGTGCAAAGGTGTTTCAGCTTCCCGTGAGGGCACCCGTTGCACTCCCCGCACTTGTTTTTCACCTTGCCGTGAGGGCACGGGGTGCACACCGCGCAAATGTATTTCAGCTTGCCATGGGGGCACGGGTAGCACTCCATGCAGTTGTTCTTCACCTTGCCGTGTGGGCAAAGACTGCACTCCGCGCACCTGAATTTCAGCTTGCCGTGGGGACAGGGGGTGCACTCCGCGCACTTCCGTTTCAGCTTGCCGTGGGGGCATGGGGTGCAGTCCGCGCAGCTGTCTTTCCGCTTACCGTGAGGGCACGGGGTGCACACACTACAGCGGACTTTCGGTTTCCCGTGGGGGCACCCGTTGCACTCCTCACACTTGTTTTTCAGCTTGCCGTGAGGGCAACCCTTGCAAACCACGCAGCCTTGTTTCAGTTTGCCGTGGGGGCACGGATTGCACGCCGCGCAGCTGCGTTTCAGCTTGCCGTGGGGGCACGGGTTGCACGCCGCACAGCTGTCTTTCCGCCTGCCGTGAACGCAGCAGCTGCAGAAAACGCAGCTGCGTTTCAGCTTGCCGTGCGGGCACGGGTTGCACGCCACGCAGCCTTGTTTCAGCTTGCCATGAGGGCACGGATTGCACGTCGTGCAGCTCTGTTTCAGCTTGCCGTGGGGGCACGGGTTGCACGCCCCGCAGGTGTCTTTCCGCTTGCCATGAGGGCACCGTTTCTCGGCCACCATGGCGCGTAGCGGGCAGTCTTTTCCAAACAAACCCTAAAGCGCGGACTCGCACGGCATCGGCAACCGCCCGCGGTTGTGTCGAGCCGGGGCCGGAGATCTACAATGTTAACTCGATATTTTTTTCAAAAGTGAAGAAGAAGAAAGCACAACTTCTTTTCGAGACAAATCCATCCCTCCCTCCATCTCGTCGTCAGACTCGTCCCGCTCGCGATGCCCGCGGTGACTGTTTTGTACTTCGCGCGCGCGCGCGAAGCGACTGGCGGTCTCGTGGAGGAGACCTTCGACGTGGTGGATACCGACGAGTTGCGTGTCGCGCTTGTGAAACAGCACCCCGGGCTCGAAACCGTGCTTCGAAGCGCGGTGCTCGCGGTGAACCAGGAGTACTGCGTGGAAACCACGGCGCTGCGTGAGCGGGACGAAGTCGCGGTGATTCCGCCGATCAGCGGAGGGTAAACGTTTCCGAGATGTGTTGATGTGAGGTGTGTTTGGTGAGGCGGTGTTGGTGTTTGGGAAAAGGCACGCGTCCCAGGCCCGGTCTTGTCATTCTATAAAGGTCATTCCACAAACTCATCCTCATCTCTCAGCTCATCTCGTGTTCTCACTGCATCAATGATTGATTGACGTCCCAAACCCTTCAACACTTCCATCCTCCTACCGCTTCTTCCCTCCTTTCGCACTCACCACCACCACATCGTGGGCTTTGCTCGCGTCCCCCGAAGCCGCCGCGGTGGACAAGATGTAGTTCCACACAATAGAGCACGCGGACATGTACGTGACTTGCGCCGGGAGCGGCACTAGGGCGAAGTTAATGCTCGCGGCCTGATTGAGAAAGAAAAAGTGTCAGTCGGTCGGGCCATGTGTATATCCGGGATTGGCAAGGGTACGCTGTACTGCATACAGTGCAGTAAACAGGCAGGCGCCGCGTGTGGAACATGGGAAAGTTCCGTACCGGTATCCAAAACGCCCACCCGCGTCGCAGCGCGGGGAGCGCGTCTTTTTTCATCTTCGTTTGGTACTCGCCCGCTTTGCCTTGCAAGGTCATGGTCCAAAGGAAGAACGTCGATACGACGACCGGTCCTAGCACGGCTTGGTTCAGGAACACCTTCATCGCGAACGGGGGCAGGTTCGCGGTGAGCGCCGCGCCGACCGCGGTGGGGAAGCTCTTGGCCAGGCCGGCGTACCAGAAGAACTGCGCCGGGCCGTAGAACAAACCGTTGTACGCCATCTGTCGCGCGGTTCTTATGAAGTCGTACGCCTGTTCCACGGAAGCAGCGGCGGTGGGTTTGGGTTGTTTGCTTCCCTTGCCTCCTTTTTGGTCGCCCACCGCAACCGCTGCAACCGCACAAGAGGCCTTCCGTGCGCCTCGCTTGGTGATGGTCTGCGCCAGCAAATCGCCAACCACCCCGAGGCCGGCGCAGGTGTACGCGGCTTTGAGAATGGCGGGGGCTTGGGAGGCGTTTTTTGAGGGAGCCGCAGAAGACCCTTTGAACGAAACGGAACCGCCCTTGCTGTTGCGTCCGAAGTCAGTCGCCCCGCGCTTGCCGTCGCCGGAACCGCGGGGAGGGAACGCCCCGCCGATGGAGAGGGCGATGAAACCCATACGTGCGCCTGGAAAAGTGATTTTGAAAACGTTTCGGCCAACCGGTTTTCTTTCGTGAAATGCCACGTCGGTCGACTTTTTTCAAGGAAATTTTCACTCTTTCCACATGCAAACAGTCTCCAGAATTTACAATTCGGGACACAAAAAAGAACACGTCGCGCGCCGCTTAAAATGAAAACTCCCTCCCGTACCCCTCGTTACAACACGCACACGCCGACGACGATGTCCGCGCTCACCCACTCCTCCGCGTTCCTCTCCGCGAAGGCGCGCGTCGCGCCCGGCGCCGCCAAAATGCGCGCCGCCGCCGCCGCGCGCCCCGTTTCGCGCCGACCCTTCGTGGTTCGCGCCGCGGACAAGAAGAAAGGTACGTGCTGCCTTGATATTTTAGCCGGCATGGCATCGCGGAAGGAAGACGCGAGGGAAGACGCGGTTTGTTCTGGATCATCACGTCACGGGACGTTTTGCTTGATCAGTAGTGACCTCAGTGATGACCTCGTCGGCCTCTTGACGCACCGAGAAACACCGGCATGACACTGGCACCCGCGGCCATCTCGCATCTCGCACTTTCCAAATTCTTTTCTGACGTTCGCCCTCTCGCTTTTTCAAAAACAGGTCCCGAGCCCTTGAAGGCGGTCGCCGAGCCCGGCAGCGCCTTGCGCAACGCCCCGTTCGCGGATTTATGCGTGGAGGAACTGGACCCCGAGGTACGTCGGGTTTTGTTTTCCCAAATACCCGCACGAACTTGTCGCGTGACACGAACCCTCGGGCCCCAACCACGAGGGTTGCCGCCTTGTCGTCGCATTTTCCCGCAACCCTTGGGCACCCCAAACAACGCGAATTTGCACAAAATTTGCGTGAAATTCTCACAAGCAGGCTCTTTTTTTTCGAAAGGTCATTCGCCACCGAGGGCTGACGCCTTTCCCACTCCCACTTCCCACCCCCCAAAACCCTTATAAACCAGATGTACCGCATCATCAACTCCGAGAAGACCCGGCAGCGCCTCGGGTTGGAGCTCATCGCCAGTGAGAACTTCACCAGCCGCGCCGTGATGGAAGGTGCGTATTTATTTCCCAAGTCCCGCCTCCACGTTTGCCCACACTGGACTGACACTTTGTTTTACCTATCGCAGTCAACGGAAGCTGTTTGACGAACAAGTACTCGGAAGGTTTACCGGGCAAGCGGTACTACGGCGGGAACGAGTTCATCGACCAAACCGAGCGTTTGTGCCAGTCGCGGGCGCTTGAGGCGTTCCGTTTGAAGGATGACGAGTGGGGCGTCAACGTCCAGGCCCTTTCCGGGTCACCCGCGAACTTCGCCGTGTACACCGCGTTGCTCAACCCGCACGACAGGATCATGGGCTTGGTAAGCATTTCCCACCCAACACATTCCGCCTCCCTGCTTGCCCATACAAGACGTTAACCACTTTTTCTTTCTCAATCAGGACCTTCCCCACGGCGGGCACCTGACGCACGGGTTTTACACCCCGAAAAAGAAAATCAGCGCGACGTCCATTTTCTTTGAATCCCTGCCCTACCGCCTTGACGAAAGCAAAGGGACCATCGATTACGACGCCCTGGAAGCGAACGCTATGCTGTACCGCCCGAAACTGATCATCGCAGGCGCGAGCGCGTACCCGCGGAACTACGACTACAAGCGCATGCGCGAGATCTGCGACAAGTGCGGCGCGTACTTGATGTCCGACATGGCGCACATTTCCGGTTTGGTCGCGGCGAACATCGTGGATGACCCGTTCCCGTGGTCCGACGTCGTAACCACCACCACTCACAAATCCCTGCGAGGCCCAAGGGGCGGGATGATCTTTTACAAGAAAGAGTTTGAGCAGCAAATCAACAGCGCGGTTTTTCCCGGGCTGCAGGGCGGGCCTCACAACCACACCATCGGCGCCCTGGCCGTCGCCCTGAAGCAAGCCATGACCCCCGAGTTCGTGGAGTACCAGAAACAAGTCGTGGCGAACTGCGCGGCGATGGCGGGGCGGCTGCAGGAGCACGGGTACGAGCTCGTGTCTGGTGGTACCGATAACCACTTGATTCTTTGCGACTTGAGGCCGAAGGGCATCGACGGCGCGAGGGTTGAGAAGATCCTCGATTTGGCGCACATCACCCTGAACAAGAACTCAGTACCGGGCGACACCAGCGCGCTGATTCCCGGGGGGATTCGAATCGGCACGCCCGCGATGACCACGCGCGGGATGCTTGAGGAGGATTTCGTGCGAGTAGCCGATTTGATTCACAAAGGCGTGGAGATCGCGATCGAGTGCAAAGGTACGTATTGGGCCTTTCCCAAATCCTGACACACTGTTTGCCCATACAAGACTGACACTTTCTTTTTACAATCACAGCCGCGGCGACCGGTCCGAAACTGAAGGACTTCAACGCGTACCTAGATGATAACGCGCGACCTGACATCGCGGTGTTGAGGGAAGAGGTGGAAACCTTCGCGGGAGAGTTCCACATGCCGGGGGGGATGTTTTAAGGAAATTTCAGATATGAGCCGAGAGAGTGGAAGATTTGAACTTTTGTTGGAGATTAGCGCAAAAGATTGGGAACGTTTTTGTCCCGCGAAGTACGCGTTTGTGATGAGCATTTGCACTTTTACATTTACTTTGTTGTTTTCATGCATACCTCACGTGATATCTTACCTGCACTGTCAGTGATGTCTCGTCTTCTCTTTGTTGTCTCGCGCGCGCGAAACTGATTTTTGAAAAACGAATCGCCTTCGTGAATTTGGCAATCCCCAGATTTGAAGTTGACCTTCGCAGCTGCTTCGGCCCATTTTGCCGTTTGTCGGCAGGTCCCAGGTGCGTCACCACACCCCACCGCACTCGTGGCACCGACTGGGGTTGCCCTCGGGTTTGGCGACAGTGAGCCCTCCGTGACGGCGATGTCGCGCGCTCCGTCCGAGCTCGCGTCGCGCATCGCGCGCTGGCGAACCGGGGACGCGTCACGCACGAACGAGTCTGATGAGACGCACATTTCCAGCGGCCCGTCCAAGTTCTGGTGGCACGACACCAGCCCGCCGCCTGTGGTGTCGTCATCGTCACCAAGTAAGGTTCATGGCAACACCGCGCACGCCAGAGTCAACGCGGTGGTCGAGGCGCGGACCCGCAGGCTCGCGCGCGGCGGCGGCGTGGATTGCAAAACCAGGGTCGCGGTGCGTGTGGCGGAGCGTAACTTGTCTAGTTCCACTTCGGCTGAAATCGCGGCGATCGAGCTGGCGCGTTTGTCCGTGAACAACCCTGATCTGCAAGAGGCGCTTTCGCTGATTCGCCGCGGGCCGGACGGCCGGGTCACCGTGGGGAGCTTACGAATTGCGGAGGCGACGATGCGGGAGAACTACGCCCGGTCCCTAAGGGCGAGCGCGGAGATTGGCGAGGAGGATTTCGCTTTTGGCGATACAAAAGCAACGCATAAAAATCAAAAACAACCCGGGATCCCAGCCAGCGCGCGCTCCTCCGCGGACTACTCGGGCGGGGCGTACATGAAAGTTGATGACTTGTTCGTGTCGCTGGCCGCGGAACAGGCGGTGCCAGGTCAAGACAGGCCGACATGGGACGACTCGCCGGGGAAACACGCTCGACGGTCTGGGTTCGTTACTCAAGAAAAAAACGCCGCGAGTCGCCCGCGATCCGCGGGAAGCGCGCGCGCGTCAAACGAAACGCTGGGGGCGTCGGAGGAGAGCGTCGACCTGCCGGATTTGGAGGCTGTTCACGAAGCACAGCGGGACACGGAAGGTGACTCGCAAGACACCTTAGCTGACTCGCAAGACACCGTAGGTGACTCGCAAGACACGGTCAGGGACGTGACCCCAGAAATCGAACCGGAGGAAGAAGTGGAGGAGGAAGAGCCGGCCGAAGAGGAAACGGCGGCCGAAGAGGACGAGGTTGTAGAGGAAGTCGTCGAGGAGGAAACGGAAGAGGAGGACGTTGTGGAAGAATTTGCTGTTGATGACCCTGTCGAGGAGGAGCGCGTTTCAGTTGACGAGGCGCCGTCGTCTTTGGTGCCACCGAGTGGCCAGCCGAAATCCACACCGACCACACCCACGAAGCGCGCGCAGGCGCGGGAGTCGTCGGTCGCGCGGTCGCCGACGCAACACATCAAAAAAGAAGAAGCGTCGCCTCCGCGGTCGCCCGGAGTATCGAGTCAAGCGCGGTATGTTGATATCCCACCCGCGCTTCTGTCACCAACGCCGGCGCTTCCCGAAGCGCTGTTCAAACTTGACCATTCCCCGGCGTCGCCCCCGCTGCCTGCATCCGCGAGGTCGCCTCCCGAGAAAACAGCCGCGCTCGCGGCGAAACACTCGGCGTTTCTTTCGGGGCGAGACGTGGACGCTGCCGGGTTGGTGTCCGCGGGAAGCGGGAGCGGTTCCGTGAACCGCGGCGCGGTGCGGAGAGCGGCGGAGCGGTACGTCGCGACCTCCGCTGCTTTTTCTCGAGATGGTTTTGCATCTGAAATCGCCTCAAAAGCAGCGACCACCGAGATCGCGCGTGCGTACGAGCGCGCGGTTCTGGAGGACAGGTCCTCCGGCGTCGCGTCGGGAACTGGAGCCTATTCCGCGTCTCGAAAGTTGGACGCGTGGGCGATGAACGTGAGTCAGTTTGGTCGCGACGCGGAGCAGGCGTCGGCGGTTTCCGCGGCTGAAACCGCGGCTGAAACCGCGGCTAAAAAGGCGCTACACGAGGAGTGGGAGGCGTTTTCTTTGACTGGCGTTTTGCCCACCGATGAACTGCTTCTCGGTCTGGCACGTTTAAAGCTGGCCAAGGACAAGGAAACCGAAACCCTGCGCTCGGCGGTGCGACTCGAGAAACGAAACGCGGAGACGAGTTGCGAGAAACTTCGGTCCGCGCGCAGGGCCGAAGCGGAGAGGAAAGAAATGCTCCGAACGCTCCACGCACAAGCCGAGGCGGTGGCCGCGAAGGAGGCGGAAATAGCCGAGGCGCAGGCCAAGGCTGAGCAAATCGAAAAAAACGTACCGCCGGTAGCGCGGGTGGTGGTCCCGGAACGCGACGCGACGACGTGCCGGATGGATTTATCCGAGTTGCGCAAACGAATCGAATCCGATTTGGACGAAAGCGTGAACCGCGTGACGCGAGCGGTTCGCGGCGAGCCGGCGGACGGGCCGGTTGGGAAACTACCCAGTGCGCATCCATGGCACCCCACGTCCGTGCCTACCACGGTACCCACGCTGCCTTCGCACCCGTACCCTATCGTGGCGAGCCACGTAGCGCCGGTGTACGCGCAAACAGTCGCGACGGCGCCGGTGATGACAACGCAACAAACCGAGCAGTATAACGAACAACTGCGCGCGACGCGGCGGCTGGCGGAGAGGGTCGGGTCGGCGAGTCGAGAGGGGACTTCGCGGCAACATTACCGTTTTCAGTACCCTCGGTACCGGGAAGAGCCTCCTTCCTATGAATTCCCCTCGTCCACGCCTCATGACGACGGGGAGGGGTCCGTGTATGGCGACGCTCCTACGCCGCAGAAAAGTCGTGAGACGTACGCTGCGGTACCTACTCACTGGCAGTCGCCCCCTAAGCCTGCCGCTGCTCCACCCCCGGTCACCGGGACACCAAAAGATTCAATCCAGCCGAGTTTTGATCCCGCGCCGGTGGTAGCGCAGCAGCCTCGCGCCTTGCCACAAAACCCACCCGCGCCGTCCAGCGCGGCGCCGCCGGAGTGGCAGCCGCCAACGATGCCGGCCCCGAGCTTTTCCTTCGGCCCGCCTCGGCGCGTCGCAATCACCGGCCTGACCCCTCGGGAGTACGTCAGCGATGACGTGGAGGCGGCGTACGCGGAGTCCCTGGCGCAGCAAAGGGCGGTGTTTGGGGACCGAGTCTGAACGCAGGTCATCACTTTATGTTGTAATAGCAGGTATAACCGCGTAGAAAGTATTAATACGAGGAGAGGTGCTGGTACTACTGAGAGCGTAGACAAGGCGTGACGTTTATTTTACGGAATCTGGAGCTCGCGAGAGTGCTGGACATTCTGCATCTGCTTGTCGGCGGTTCCGATGTGCCACACGTGCAGCACACCCTCCCGCGCCCCCGATGGCGCTCGCGGCGGCGCGGCCGCTTGCGTTTCAAGTGCGACGCGCGCTAGCCGCGCGCGTCCGCGGTCGCCAATGCGTGCTCGGCGGTGGCGTCGCGCGCGACGGCTCGGCTCGGCGGCGGGCGGTGCACGAGATGGCCGACACGTCTCGCGACGACGAGTCAGGCACGCACGGCGACCCCGACTCCGAGCTGGGCGCCTTCGTCGGGCCTTTGCGCGGCACGGTGACGCGACGACACACCCTGGGAAACACGCTGACGTTCGTGGACCTGACCTGCGGTGCTCTTGTCGAAGCGGTGGCCGGAAGCACGGAGACTGTTGACAGTTCCCAGTCCAAAGCCAACCACAACGAAATCTTCGTCTTCGCCAAGTGCTGGGGCAAGGTGGACAAAAGAGTCAAGGTTGGCGCGGTGGTTACGTTTTCGGGCCGGCTGTTGACCACGGCACCACGGTTACGTGACACAGAGGCCGCAAACTTAAAACCGGGAAGCGTGCGAGTCTCCGTGCCGACGGAAGGGGTGACATTGGTGACGCCGCCGCGCGCGCTGGACGTTAAAAACGCGACGCCTTTCCTAGGGGAAATTGAATCGAAGGAAGGTCGAAGTGTCAACACGGAATACGGCCAGGAATACGAGGAATACGAGCCCACTGAAAAGTTTCCTTTGATTCAATTCGCAAAGGATTCAAAAACGACTTTACAGCCCGTGGCTCGTCTGTGCAAGTCTTTTTTAGTTTCCGGGTCGTGTCCCGACGAATCGTGCCGAAAGCGGCACGCGTTTGCCAGCCGCGCGGAGGCTGCGGCGACGGCGGCTTCGCGAGTCGACGCGTTGCGCCGGTCGAAAGCTGCCGTCGCGGTGGAAGTCGACCCTGACGACCCGGACCCGCACGGTTCCGGGAAGCTCGCAAAGCAGCACAGCGACCGGGTTTTCGCGGAGTGGGTGATGTGCACTTTCTTTCATCCTACTCGTTGTTTGGATGAGGGCGCGTCGGTGGAAGTCGCGCGCGCGGCGGGGACTTCCAGGACGGAAAGGAATGGGAACAGCGGCGACGACGCAAAAATGGAAGTGAAGGATACGAGTACTTCTTCTGATACAAGCACGTACACAAGTACGTCTTCACAAGAAAGCAACAAAAAACCTCCGCCAATAAGAACCTTCACTGTGGGTGACATCGCGGGCGGCGGCGGGACTCTTTCGTGGGAACTTCACGTCATGCACGGTGCGTCATGTGTCCTGGTGGACCCGGCGTTTGTTTCTTTGTCGCCGCGGCAGTTGGGGACGTGGCGCAACTTGCGAAAGCGAGCGGCTCGCACGGGAAAAGACTCGCCCGCGTGGCGCGCCTGGCAACGCGCCGAGACGTGGGTGCAAATCTGCGCCGAGGAGGGGGATAAACGAAGGGACGCGCACATAGCGCGCGTTTTGGTCAACACGGACGCGGTGCACGTGAAAAAATCAGCAGGATTGCCACTGGGAAACGTGGGAAAGGACGTGACCGAGGAAAGGTCATCAGAGGGAACAGAGGGAACTTTCAAAAGCACTTCACAAGTTTACGAAAACTGCGACGCGAAAGTTTCTTGTGAAGAGTCAATAATTTCCGTCGCAATGTTCACGCACGTCGCTGGTTTGTTTCACGGCGAGCTCGACACCGAGGCCGGGCGGTTGTTAACCAAATGCGACGTGCTAGTGGGCATGCACCCCGATCAAGCCACCGAAACCATCGTAGACACCGCCTTAGCGCTAAACAAACCCTTTGCCGTGGTGCCGTGCTGCGTGTTCCCAAACGAGTTCCCTGATCGAAAGAATTCGGGAAACGGAAAACAGGTGCGGACCTACGTCGAGTTCTTGGAGTACCTCAAGCGGAAAGACCCGGAGATTCAGGTGGCGTACCTGCCGTTCCAGGGCAGGTCGCGGGTGCTTTATAAACTGTGATACGTGTTTGTGCTGGGTTGTAGGGTGGCCATCCGTAATAGCGGCCGGTGTATTAATAAGTACTAATTTGCACTAGGATAAACAACAGAGAGTAGAAGTGACTTACTCGAAATACTGAGTCAGGTACCAAACTCAAACTGTTTAAAGGCTAGGATCTAGCCGCACTAGTTAGCTCAATGTTCGAAAGAAAAAAAAAAAGTAGACTAGTTGGACCATCGGACGCGTCTTCGCGCTCGCGCTTTGAAGTGCGCCAATGGTATAAATAGCGCGGGACTCGCCGGATACGTCGCGAAGCTCTCGTCGCCGCCGCGTCCCCCCCCAGGGGGGTGGGGGCGGGGGCGGTGTTACTCAAACGTAGAATTGGTATGACTATTTGCAAGCCCAAAGTGTTGGTACAAGAAGAAGCAAGGGTTCACCACCGAGTTTTTTCGTAACCCCCGGGCTGTCAAGTTGT
>Ga0222633_1000328_pt1 | contig 48815 bp, 49 predicted proteins | sample AntAcemetageno48_FD_179816 | JGI IMG/M metagenome (GOLD analysis project Ga0222633, IMG submission 179816) | Saline water microbial communities from Ace Lake, Antarctica - #48 | ecosystem: Environmental > Aquatic > Non-marine Saline and Alkaline > Saline | place: Antarctica: Ace Lake | collected...
CACGGAGCGAGTTAGGCGCCACGAGCGCGCCGGCGCTGCGGCGGCGCTCGCGGACGCGTCGCGCGTGGTCGGTCTGCGGAAGCTTTTGTTGGCGAATAACAAAATAACAAGACTGCCTTGCTGTTTAGGGGCTACTTTGGAAGTTGGTGGCCGGGACGGGCGCGTGGTGAGTTTGAAACAAAACCCGCTGCAGACCTCGGTGGCGAACCTGGTGAACGCTTCTCCAAACGGGATGGATTTGTATCTTCAAAGACTCGCGGAGACGCACTTCGCCGTTTCCGAAATGCACGACGCGCCGGTTTTTTCTTTTGGAAAAGACAATAGCAGGCCATTGTCCGCGACGATACCTGGACTGCGTCTTATGAGCAAACAGTCTGTCAACGACAATACGAAGTCTATCACAGACAATGCGAAGTCTGTCACAGACAATACGAAGTCTGTCCTCCACAAAAAGAAAAAGAAACACTCACGGCGCGTCTCGTGGCACGCCGAGGACTTCGCTTTCCTTTTTCAGAAAGAAGTTGAAACAGATTCTTCGTTCCGTGACCGACACTCGCAGATTGAACAAGCTCGAGCGACACGCGTTGCGGGTCGTAACGCGTTCAAAGCACAGCGCGCGCGTCGTTGGTGGCGACTCGCGGTTTTCGCAGTCCTGAAACGCACGACGAAGAGCCAACGAGCCGCGATTGAAATCGTGGAAGGTTTGGCGCGGATGGAACTTCTTCGCGACGCCGTGGTTGTTGCGGCGGCGACGCGACGAAAAACCGAGGCTGGTTTGTTTTCGTGGATTTTGGACCTAGGCGCGCCGTTCGATTCCTTGCCTCACCGGCTGTTAGTCGCCCTGGCGAAGAAATCACGAACGCATGTAGCGACACGACACGAACCGTTGTGGCGCGCCGGCGACGACGGGGACTTCGCGGTTGTGTTGGTGGAAGGAACGTGCCGCGCGGATTTGGGTGATGACGGCGTTGGTGACGAAAACGATTTTGAAACGACAAACAAAGTCCTCTCCGCGCACTCCGTTTTAGCCGCGAGTTCGCTTCACAGCACTGACCCGCCCAAACGACCCGGCAAACACGCCTGCGCCGGCGTCGAGTCCTGGCTCAACGGTACGCCGCGGCGGCGCACGCTTGAAGTTACCAGGTCCGTGTGTAAGGCTTTCCCAAATCCCGCCTCTGCGTTTGCCCATACTCGTACCAGAAGGGACGTCTTACCTCTGCCTTGACTGTTTGTCCATACATCGCGATATACAAGACGTTAACCACTTTTCTTTTATTGGTACCAGCGACCGAATTCGGTACTTCGTTTTGACCAGGGCAAGTTTGGCTGAAGTGCTTTTGGCGGATGACGAACAGCGGGCGGAGGAGTTTAATCGGCGAAGGTTGGAAATCAAAAAAAGCGCGCGACGAAAGGCGATTGATTTGTACCAGTCGCAGGGTGCCAAGCAGCAGAAGCTCACGACCGATTCCGACAGTACCACCGATTATTTATCGGTTTCTTCGCGGCGCGTCTCTCAATGGAAACTCGACCTGACCAACGCGAAAATGGAAGCGGCGCTTTTGGATCGCGAAGCGTGCGCGTTGCGCGAATTCGCGGAAGGTTTGATTGCGAGCCCGCCGCCGGCGACGCCGCGTGACGACTTTTTCACCGCGGAAGCGGTGCGCAGTTTGCGAACCCACCCTTGTTCCACGGCGTATTTTGACTCACTACCCACCGACTCCACTGAGTTTTTGGAGTTGGTCACCTCGAAAGTGCGGCGCGTTCGGAAAACAGGTACGGCCTTGGGCCTTTCCCAAATCCTGACACACTGTTTACAGCCCCTGGTCGAGTGCACTACTAGTAACACTATTAGTAACACTACTATTGGAAGGTAGTATTAGTAACACTACTAGTTACATTTACCAGACGAACTGGCAACTGTTACAAACCCATACTCAAGACTCAAGACTGACACTTTTCTTTCCCAATCGCAGCGCACTGCCTTGGTCTTGGCCCCCCAATCGGCCTACACTCCGGCCACGACCGGTTCACTTTTCCGTGGCTCAGGGGGTGGAGGGACGGGGGGGGGGGGGGGGGGGGGGGACGACTTTGTGTTGGCCGAGTCATTGCTCCTACTCTTGGTATTGACCGAGTAATTGACAGAGTAATTTCTCCTACTCTTGGTATTGACCGACGGACAATCGCGCCTCCCGATGGACCGGTCCGACGGACAATCGCGCCTACCGATGGATCGCTACACTCAAGGCACACCGACCGGGCAGCGGAGCGCCAATACGTGGTGGAGTATTTCGGTTTGGACCGGGATTTCGAAACGCGCGGTGCGTTGAGGGGTGTTACGTTGGACCAAAGCGGCGTGGTGGCGCTCGGCCGGTTACGGAACTGCCGCGCGTTGACGAACGCGCTTCGCGACGACGAGTTGCGGCACGTCGCGGAACTCATCGGGTCTGACTCGGTCACGGCGAGCCGCCGTGGGTACGACGCAGGCGACGACGACGACGAAGCAGCAGCGCGGGAGAAATACCAGAAGGACGTGATGGCACCCGTGAGTATCGCGGATACAAAGACGTCTAGTGCAAGAGCGCGTAAACGACGGTTTCTGTTTGAGGAAGACAAAAACGACGAAACCGACGACACCGACGACACCGAAACCGCCACCCCCGCGTTTGTCGTGATTGACGGCCACTGCGAGCTTGTTCGTCGCGGCGACGTGATGGGCACCAACATCGGAATCGGCGAAGTGCTCGGGATGGGTCACTTGTTGACCGGAGGGAAGCCGGAAAGCACCGCGCGCGCGGCGTCGACGGTCGTCGGTGGCGTGACGGACGATATGGCTTTCGTCAGCGCGATCGCGATCAGCGCCCGCGCGATGAAACTTGTCGTGGAAAGAAGACCCACGGTTTTGGACGTCATGGCGTTTGACGTCGCCCAGCGGGAAGCGCGCTTTACTGGACGCAAACCGACACTCGCGACGCAAACCGCGATTTCGCAAAGAGCACGTCGGATCGTCACCTCCGCGGAGTCGCACTTCGGGAAAGCAACGCACGGGTTGCGGCGAGTGGTGGACCTCATTCGCGGTGAGTCTCGCAAAATGGCGTTACAAAAGGCGTTACAAAAAGGCGGCGCCGGCGCTTTCCGCGCCGCCGCGCTTTTCGTGGCTGGCGCTGACGAGTTTGATACCACCGAGCCGATTTTGCCAAACGAAACCAAAGAACAAAGAAACACGCGCAAATTCGCACGCGGCGTGCCGGATGCGAGCCTGCCAAATGAGATTTCTCACGCGGCGCCGTTCCGGTGGCTCACGAAACGGGAGGTCCGAACTTTGGTGACTTTCGGCACGCGGCGAGTCCGGGTCAGCTCTGCGGGCGAACCTCTGACCGTCAAGGGCAACGACGGGCGCACCGCGTTTCTTGTGCTGAAAGGGAAGCTCCAGGGTGGTACGGATTTAAAAAGAACGCGATTTGCGCGAGGCGACGTTATCGGCGCGAACTCTGTTTTCGCCGGCGTGACACGCGACGACACGATTTGGGCGGTATCCACCGAAGCGTGGGTCCTGGAGATTTCGCGCGGCGCGTTTACGGAAATCGCGAAGCACCGACCAACCGCGATGGACGCGATTGCGGGTTATTTGTGCCAAGGCGTCACGAAGGGTTTCGGAAGCGATTACCAACACGTGCTGACATGCGTCGAGGCCTGGATCACCAGGGGCGAACGTTTCGATTTGTGTCGCCCAGAAATTCTATCCGGCGCGGGCGGCGCGAGCTCGGCGCGAATCGGGTACGGCGAGGAAACGCGCGCCGCGTTGCGCTCCATTGAAAACGAAGACGGCCTGTTCCACGGTGTTGACCGGGTGCGAAAGATTTGCATGCTTCACACAAGTGCGCGGTTCGTTAACTACCCAATTGGTGCCACCGTGGTGACGCAAGGCGACGACGGCACCTCAATGTTCGCCGTGGTTTCTGGCGAGCTCGAGGTTGTTGTTGAGTCTTTGGTTGACCCAGACCGTGACGGCGACAACGCTTCCAATCGCCGCGTCGGCACGGATTTGAACGTCGTGAAGTCAACGGTGGTCCGCGTGTTACGTCCTGGTGACGTTTTCGGTGAGATGTCCCTGTTAACGGGCGCGCCGCGCGACGCCACGGTGCGGGTCGCGGCGTCTCGGACGAGGACGATTCGGGGAGTCGTAACTCCAGAAATAAATAGCGACGCCAACGAAGAGACTGAAACTTCCGACCGCCAACCCGCCGGCGCGGTTCTGGTGGAGCTCGGGGCATCGGCGATCGTTTCTTTGCTTCGAAAACACGACACCGACTTTGCCAGGAGCGCAAGCCTTGCAACCGCACGACAGTACCACGTCCCAATTGCCAACGAGTGCGCAGGGCGCAGGGCGTTGCGGATCAACCAAAACGCGCTACGTCTGGAGAAGTTTATGCGTTTGTTTCACGGCCAAACCGCCGCCGCTGCGAAATTCGAAAAGATCGCAAACCGTTTCGTCACCGCGAACACGACGCGCGACGAACTTGTGACGAAGGAGTTGAGAGGTAAACACACATCGTTGAGGTCTACAGATGCTCGCGACAAGACAGATACACAGGAAGGCGATGCAAAAAAGCAAAAGGTTTCCAAGAAACTCGTTTGCGATTGGCGCGACGCGTTGCGGGTTTCGGAAACGGAGACTTCGAAAAGGGAGGGGTTTGCGTTGTGGGACGCCCGGTTCGTTTCGTTTCTTCGCAGGCACCCGTTTTTCGGACTCCTCAACTCAGGCGAGTTACGGGTGTTACGGCAGAACTGCCGGTTGCTGATTGCGAGCGCAGGGGCGTGCGCTTCCTTGAAAAAACAAGGCGACCCCCGCGACGGCGTTTTGGTCGTCCTCGCTGGGGTGGTGAACGTAATACGAACAGGTCACAGTGACGGACCTGCCCGTACCCCTCAAGGCGCAGAAACGCTCACGCCTTGGTGCATCACAGGCTTGCGTATGTGTTTGTTTCCCGATGCCGACACAACAAAAAACGTCTGGCCGGCGACGCTAGCCCCCGCGCCGCCGTCCGCGGAAGCCGTGGAGATCGACGGCGCTTCCGTTCGCGGCCTGCTAAACTCCCGACCCACTTTGAAAGCGCTGGTGAAGGATCTGGATTTGGCAGGGAAGCTGAGGTAGAAACAGGTAGAACCCGTGATATACGCGTAGACATTAGCCTGGCAAATCACTCCGGACGCACCGACGGCGGTCGACATCGGCACGCGAAGTTTCGAAAAGCAGAACCAGCTACTGTCTGACTTGTGACATGAAATCTTTAATGAGTCGGCGCCCCAAAGAACAGAACAAAAAGGGCAGATTGCCCAGAAAGTGACGTCGGCGGCCCACTGCAGCGCACACTCGTTCGCACGCGCGCTTTGCGTTTCGCGACGCACGGACGGTAGTTCGCACATCACCCGCGTTCGCGTCACCGCGCCGAAACACCGCCGCGTGTTTGGGTAGATCCCCACAGCGCACTTCGGGTTGACGCTCGGCACCGGAAACCTTACCGGACCCGTGTTATCGGCGGCAGGCACGCGATCGCGATGGCGAGTCTGGGCGTGGTTGGCGCGGTGGGCATCGCGCCGCGGGTCACCGTGCTGCGCTCGAGCCGACGCCAAGTCCGTCGGCACGTCGCGAAAAGCAGAGTCGTGGCGACGGCCCGTTTGTGTTTCTCCCGCGGAGCCAACACCAACACCGCATCGCGCGATGTGCGTTGCGCCGGTTTCTTCGACAACTTGTTCGGCAAGAAAACCACCCCTGTAACGGAACCTGTTGAGTCCGTCCAAACCGTGTCCGGCCCTGACGCTTCACGCGTGGGGGATGACCAGATCGACCCTCTGCGGTCGTCCGATGATGGGGACGGGGACCTGGTTTTCACGGCGACGGAAACCACACCGAAACCGAAGACACCGCCGCCACCGCCCCAACCGATGGTGCAGGTGAAAAAAACAGACTTCAAAACCACCATGAGCGCGTTGGACGCGCTCATACCGATAGACGAGCTCGCGTTGAAGAAAGCGAGGGAGGAAGCGGCTGACGAGTTACGTGCGGACGCGCTGTTTCGCGAACGCGCCCAGCAGGCTACATCCGCGAAAAACGTGGAGGTGAGCATATCGCCCTCCGCTGCGAGCGCGCTCGGCGGGCCGAAAAAAGGCGACGGCGACAAAAAGGAAAGCGTCGACGGCACCGATCTTATCGCTCGCAACCTCGAAAAGCGAAAGAAACAACAGCAAGAACTCGGAGGTGACCAAAAATCCAAGAAGATCGCCTCCCCGATCGCGGAGGGGGAGGAGGACAAGTGGCTGGACACGGTGGTTGGTGGTTTGTCCGACGCGGCCCGGGCGGACGCGGACAAAAGGACGCCCGAGGAAAACGCAAAGCTGGAAAAAGTTTTGGACGAGCTGAAAGATCTCGCCAAGCGCCCGTCCGAGTCGAGGGATGGAAACGAAATTCGTGACAAGTTCGACTCGCTTTTCGAGATTCTGGACATCGTGGACGAACCCGCCGTGTCCGCGGCGGATGTCCAGACCTTGAAAGACAAAGTGTTTGGGTACAGCACGTTTTTCGTGACGAGCGTGGAGGAGCTCGGCCCGGAAATCGCGGGCGAGGGGATTTTGATCAAAGGCACGTTTGGGCCTTTCCCAAATCCAGGCACTGTTTTATCTCTCAGCTGGTGACTATTTGTCCATACATTGCCCAATACACGACTGACACTTTTCGTTAACAATCACAGGCAACTTGCGCGCCGACCGCGCCGCGGTGTGGTCCCTTGTCCAGGAAAAGGTGGAAACGCTTTTCGACGGGAAATACACGCCTTTCATTTTAGAGGAACCTGGGACGGAGGGGGATGAGCCGAGTGTTTCTGGAACGTTCGACAGCGGCGACGGTACCGAGACCAAACAAAACAACCGATCGCAGCGGATTTCGTTTCTCATCGTCCCGAGCGACAAAGCCGGCCCCAACCCCAACACCAGCCTTTGGCAGTACATAGTGGCGTTTCTTTTGTTCGGCTTGACGACGGGAAGCGCGGTGCAGCTGGGTTTAGTCGCTGAGATTTCGCGGCTCCCGGTGGAAACCGCGGAGTGGTTAGCCAGGGGCGCCGCCGGTTTGGACACGTCCCTGGCGCCGAACGAGCTACCCCCCGGGCTCGAGGGGTGAGTATTTCCCATTTACCACATTTCGCCTCCCTGATTGCCCATACAAGACTGACATTTATTTTTACATTCTCAGGTTCGATTCGCAGGCGTACGTGGAAGGCGCGTTTCCCGTGTTCGCCGGGATCTTCGCCACCGCGATGGCGCACGAAGTCGGCCACACCCTCGCGGCGCTTGTCCGGAACGTTAAAATATCCCTGCCGTTCCTGATTCCAAACGGCCAGCTCGGGACGTTCGGGAGCATAACCCAGTTCAAATCAATTCCCAAAACCAGAGAAGATTTGTTCGACGTCGCCATCGCGGGCCCCGTCGCAGGGTCGCTCGTGGCGTCCGCGCTTTTCGCGTACGGGCTGTCACTCAGCATCAACGGCGACCCAAACGATCTGCTGCCCATCCCGGGAACATTGTTCAACGGCTCGCTGTTGCTGGGGTCAATAGCGAAGCTTTTCTTCGGCGACGCCGACCTTTCGAAAGGCGTGCTGGTGCACCCGCTGTTCGTGGCGGGATGGTAAGGACTTCTTCGACTTTTTATTCGCCCGCCCGGGTTCAATCCCGCGCCGTGTCCGTTTTGGAATGACGAGTCGGTGTATGACCATTTAGTTATACACCTTCAAGTTATACACCCCCACATCCCACACCGTTCGCGTCCTGTGACGACAAAATCACCAATTCCCAGACCGCGACGGCGCTTGGCGGCTTCGGCTCGAAAGAAAAGGAGTCGCCGCGCCGTCGAGAAGTGGTGGCACACTTCCATGACTCCGAGGATGCGAACGGCGGCTTATGGTTTTTGTAAGGGTTTCTTTTGCGGTACTGGATGGGAATACGACGTCTGACTGCCTAGTAGTAGGCAGTGCATGGAGTGACAGGCAGAACATTGTCTTCACTCACTGACTGACTCGTGACTGACTTTTCATTCTCCTTTTTTTTCAATCCCCAGGTGCGGGCTCGTGACGCAAGCGCTGAACATGTTACCGGTTGGCCAGATCGACGGAGGACGGGTGACGCAGACCGGTTTCGGCCGAAGGGCGCTCGGCGCTACTAGTTTGGGTGTGTACCTCGGTTTATCCCTGGGCGTAATCGCGAGCAGCATTTCCTTGTCCTGGGGTTTGTACGTTTTGATTTGCCAGCGAACCCCCGAGTTTTCGCCGCAAGACGACGTCACGGAGGTGTCGCCGGAGCGACAACAAGTCGCGTTGTTGCTGATTTTCCTCGCCATAACGGTTCTTTTGCCGGGCGTGGATGTCAACTCCGCTCTGGATGACGTGATGCCGATGCTGTGAAAGAGGTACGGGTAACGTGAAAGAGAGGTGGACGGGTATATACGGGGTCATTAGGGAAGAGCGGGTCCGGGTCGTGGGGATGAGACGAAACGAATGATGATTGATCAGTCAACTTTTTCATCCGTCGCGAATGACATCTCCAGATGGAACGCGGTTCGCGGTTCGCGGTTCGCGGTGCGTGGGAAGAGGTGAGGACGAGAGGTTGGGAAACCATATTCGGGTAGACGTGTAGGTGTGTACATCGATCGCGCAAAAGCAGCAAGCATGCAAGGGTTTTGAAATGAATTACCGCGCTTCTTCGCGCCGATCAAAAACGCGAAAACGCCCCGGGTGCCTACACCGACAAGCACCGGTGCAAATAACGCGTCCGCGTCCGAAAAAGATCTTTGCATCTCGTTTCCCAAAATCGACGTTTTTATTGGCCACGCGAATCGCGTCGAAAAAAAAAACCGTGATTGTAAAAGAAAAGTGTCGGTCGTTTATGGGCAAACAGTGTTGATATTTGGGAAATGCAGTACGTACAACAGTTTCCCGAATCGCGCGATACGAAATCCAACAACCGGATTGAGTTCGTCGTCGCCAGTGACGTTCCCGAAACACGGTACGTCATTCACCGCACACGCGTGGACTGTGCCTTAACAGTCGCGTCTTTAAGACAAGTGTCTTTCGTTTATTACCCTTCGTGCGAAGCGTTTGCAGGACACGCGAACTGCGAGCGTGAACCATGGTCGCGGTGTGTGCCGTCGTCTCCGTGGCGCGATGCGGTTCCATCAACCAATCTGTCGCGACTCGATCGTCCGCGAAATCATCGTGCCGGTCGTTCGTGTCCGGCGCTCCCGTCGTGTCTGCCGCCGCGACCCGCCGTCGCCGCGCTAGCGTGCTGAGCCAGGCGGTAGTCACGCCCCCCCAGACGCACGACAACGCGCGTCCCAACACCACCCTAAGGCCGGTCTCCGCGGCCGCGGTGGATTCGTCAAAAGCGCTGGAGCAGTTCCGAAGCATGGGCGGCGCCTCACGTGCGTATTCCCCGTATCTTTTTTTGCGTGAAGCGGGTACCGGTGGTGTGACCCCCTCGGTTGGCGCGTGTGCGCTCGCGATCCGGGTTCCACGTCGCGGTTTGTGTCCGAGTAGTACCAATTGAACAAACCCGTTGCGTTCGTGTCGAACGAACCGAGGAGGCGCACCCGACCGCGGCACATACGCCACAGGATTTGGCCAGATTTTGCCAGCCTGGGTTTGGATTGTTGCGCCAAGCGCAGATGCGGAGATGTCTTTTTCAACGACGTATCGCTCGCGCCGCGTCGCGGTACCCTCGGTGTTCCATCACCCTAACCCTAAACCAACTTACTGACCGTCCACCCACCCCCCTCTCACTCTACTCAACCAAAACAGGCTACGCGTCCGAGGCGAAATCCTCCATCGTGAGCATCGGTTTATCGATCCACACCTGTCCGGTGGAGGTTCGGGAAAAGATGGCGGTCCCGGAGGACAAGTGGGAAGAAGCCATCGCGGAGTTGTGTTCGTACCCGCACGTCGAGGAGGCTGGTATTTTAAGCACGTGCAACCGCATGGAGATATACGTCGTGGCGCTTTCGTGGCACAGAGGGGTGCGTGAGGTTGAGGAGTGGATGAGCAAGTACAGCGGCGTGCCGTTGGAGGAACTAAGGCCGCACATGTTTTTGTTACGAGACCAGGACGCGACGTCGCACCTTTTGAAGGTCAGCGGCGGCCTCGATTCCGTGGTGATGGGTGAGGGACAGATTCTGGCGCAGGTTAAAAACGTCTTCGCATTGGGCGAGAACGTGGATGGGTTCGGGCGGCATTTATCAGGGCTGTTCAAAGCCGCCATCACGGCGGGCAAGCGCGTGCGCTCGGAAACCTCAATCGCGAGCGGCGCGGTTTCGGTGAGCAGCGCTGCCGCGGAGCTGGTGCAAATGAAGCTCCCCGGTGGCAATTTCGATGGGTGCCGGGTGATGATCGTGGGTGCGGGTACCATGTCCAGACTTCTTGTGAAGCACCTCGTATCGAAACGGTGCACGGAGATGACCATCGTCAACCGGAGCGCGGGACGCGTGGAGGAACTCATGGCTGATTTCCCCGAAGCGAACATCAAACTAGCGCTGATGGACGATTTCCTCGCGCAAGCGGAGAAGCACGACGTAATTTTCACCGCCGCGAGCACTGGCGTGATCATCACGAAAGCGGACCTCGCGAACATGGCCCCGGCGAACGCGTCAGTGGGGGGTTCGCGGCGTTTGGTTGACATCGCGGTACCGCGCAACGTGGACGCGGATTGCGGGGACGACGAAAACACGATCTTGTACAACGTTGACGACTTGAAAGAACTAGTTGAGCTGAACAAGGACAAACGGGAACGGGCGGCGGACGAAGCGCGTGAGCTGTTAACGCACGAACAAGCGCAGTTCGAAGCGTGGCGGGACTCCCTGGAAACCGTGCCTACTATTAAACGGCTGCGGAACAAAGCGGAGATTATCCGGGCCGCTGAGCTTGAAAAAGCGATGCTCAAGCTCGGGGACGGGTTAACGAAAAAGCAAATGAAAGCCGTGGAGGAGCTGTCGCGGGGGATCGTGAACAAACTGTTACACGGCCCGATGCAGGCGCTGCGGTCGGACGGCACCGACCCGAGTGAAGTGTCCCAGACCCTGGTCAACATGCACGCCCTGGAAACCATGTTCGACTTGAAGGACCAAAACGTGCCGAGCCGCGGGCGGAAATGAGCGACGAGACGGAACGAAAGGGAAGGGACGGGTTCTTTTCGTAACACGAAAAGATAACATCGTCGCTCCTCGTAGCGCTGTACCACCGATATTTGAATGAAATCGTCGCCATTCTTACAACCAAGTCACACGTCTTGTTAGACTTCTTCATAGTCTTCTCTGTCTTATAAGTGCCATGTCTTGTTAGTCATGAGTCTTATAAGTGCCATGTCTTGAATCCTGTGCTCGGTCTCAAATGAAAGCAACGCAAACTTCCCTTTATTCCCCTAAAAGTTCCTGCTCAACCCGCAGTGCACGCGCCCGACGCCTTTGTCCGAAAACGCGTACTCCAGCCGGACCGGCCCTATCGGGGTAAGCGCCACCACACCGGCGCCGTACCCGTACCCCTGACCTGGTTTCCCGCGCGTACCCCCCGGGTCACCCAAAACGGAAACCCCCGATTTCAAATCGCTGCCGATGTCGAAAAAAACGCACCCGTTTACGGAATCCCTGGCGAGCGGCACAGCGACCTCCAACGACCCGACGATGAATTTCCTTCCGGTTCCCACGCCTCCCTCGGTGTACCCCCGGACCGAACTAGTGCCCCCAATGGAAAACGCCTCGTACGGGGGAAGGTCCCCGATGACGTTGCCCCCCTTCGCCGCGACGGTGAGCCGGGCGCCGCGGCCGAACCGGAAATCCCGCTGCGCCCGGACCATCAAACGGTTAAACGCCTGGCACGATTAACGCCGAAAGTGTCAGTCGGCCGTGATGTGTATATCCGGGATTGGAAAGGGGTCCGACAGAGTGGGGTCCGCACTTTCAACCTGTCCGACTGTACTCCATACAGAGCAATAATCGCAGAGGCGGAACGTGGTGATTGGGAAACGCGTACCAGCATCTCGGGCCGCACCGGCACCGCTTGTTCCGCGCTCACCACTAACTGCGCTGAGAGATTAACAAGAAAATGTCAGCCTCGTATGGGCAATCGCAGAGGCGGTGTGTGGTGATTGGGAAGCCCTTACCCTCGTCCCGCCCCCGGCCTTCGTACACGAACCGCATCATCATGTTCACCGAGGTGTCGTGTTTCTCGCCGGAAAACGTCAACGGGCTGCCGTACGCATCCAGGAAAATGGGCTGCGATTGTTGAACAAAAGTGTCAGTCGGGACCGTGACTTGCGTGAGTAGTTACTACGGACAATCGGCAAACGTAGGTGTCTGGATTTGGGAAAGCCCACTCCGGCCGTACCTGCTTCAAGTCGTCGTGCAGCATCGCTCGCTGGTACGTCGCGCTGAACGTTCCGGTCCACGAAGGCGCCAGGGGCCGGCGGTACTCCTTGCGATTGTGCCAAAAAAGTGTCAGTCGGTCGTAACGTGTATCACGTAAACAGTCAGAGGTAATAATCCCTTCTGGTACGAGTATGGGCAATCAGGGAGGCGGAATGTGGTGAAAGAGAAATACGCACCACGCCTGAGGTGATTCTTTTCACGAAAACCCCTCGCGGGCCGTCGCCCGCGACGGTACCGTCTCCGCTTCCGTTGACCCCGGTTGAGACGTCACTGGACCCGTTGCCGTGCGCATCGTGGTCGTCGTCGTCGCGGGCGTCGTCCCTTTTCGCGTAGATCTGCTCCAGGGTGGATGAGTCTGAATCGAGGAAAATTCTGCGCGACGTGCGGCTGCTATCCCCGATCCACGGGTCGCTGTGTGCGATTCGGACGTCTATTTCGGGTTTCGAGGAGAGGTTGTTTGGCGATATCTCCACACGCGCGGTCAGGGTTTGGCACCGGCCAAACAGGTTCCGCCTGCGATTGTAAAAAGAAAAGTCAGTCTTGTATAGGCAATTAGGGAGGCGGAATGTGTTAAATGGGAAAGGCCCTTACCTGAAGTAATCCGCGTTCGCGAGCAACGCGGACAAACCGCCTTCCTGTAAACCCTTGGCGCTGATCCCACCGCCGCCCGAGAAACCCGCGCTCGCTTTTTCCGTCACGTTCACCACGGCGTCCACTAAAAACGGCCCGCTCTGTTTCCGGTCCCGCCGCGGGCTTTTTCCGATTTGCGAACGAAAAGTGTCAGTCGGTCGTGACGTGTGTTACGTAAACATGGAAGAGGTAACGCGCCCTTCGCAGGACGAGTACGTCGCGATGGCCTGGTCAACAGTCACAGGCGCGTTAGAGATAAAACCGTGTGTGTCGGATTTGGGAAAGCCGGCACACACGTACTTCCACGTGATGTTCGCGTTTTCCAGACCCGCGGTGTTTATCAGGTCGTTGAGGTCGTCAAGCATACGGCCGTGCAGTGCCTTGCCCGGTTTGACGTTTTTCAAGTGCCGCGTGATCATCTCTTTGCGCGTGGCGCCTTTGATCGGCTCGCCCGTTTTCCGATCGATGAACCGAATCTCAACCTCCCCAATCCGGGGTTCCTCAAGGTTCAGCTCCAGTATCCCGTCGCTCACCTCCACGGAGTACCACTCCACCGGGATTTTGCGTTTCTCGTACCACCGGCTAATTGCGGAACACGCGTCCACCACCAAATTACTGTTCAGCGTCCTACCGAACTGCGGTTTGAACAGGTCATGCGCGAAGGAATTCGGGAGCTCATCGCACCCTTTCACCACGAACCCCCTGATCGTGGGGTTCGCCACCAGCTTGAAGGACAAGGAAATCCCGTCCCGCGTATCCACGGTCACGGGAGTGACTTCCTTGAACAACCCGGTGTTGAACACCCTGACGACGTCGCGTTCGATTTCCTTGACGGTGTACGAAAAGTTGGGCTTTATTCGTACCACAGACCGCGCGAGTTGCTCTAATTCAGGGGTCTCGCCTTCGAAATCCACGCTGCTGATCAAAATAGGCCTGGTGTCGTCCTCGGAGGCGGTGCTTCCGTCTTTGTTTCTCGTGGTCACGGAATCGGCGGTCATCGGAGTCGTCGTCGTCGAAGTACCTTTGTTGTCACTACCTTTAGTACCTCCTTTACCGTCACTAGTTTTAGCACCTCCTTTACCGTCACCAGTTTTAGCACCTGCTTTACCGTCACTACCTCCACTCACATCACCCACTTCTCCTCCACTTGAAGACTCGTCGGTGGACACCAGGGCTACTTCGTTACTCGCAGGCGGCGCGCGCACTAACTGCTTCGCCAGATCGCGCGTTTCCACATCGCCGTTTTTCCGTCCCGTCCCGGTCACGCGACGCGCCTTGTACTGCTCCGTGTTGTCACTGCCTGTCGTGCCTTTGTCTTTGCCTGCCGCCGCAACCTCGGCTACCTTGTTTGTGCTGCCAGGCGCTCCAACGGAGCTGGAAATGCTCGCCACGCACGTCGGGTTCGCACGCGGCAAACGAAGCCTACCAAGGAGCGCACGTTTCCCGGTCGAGATCGCGTTTTCGAACTTCGCCCGCGTTTCATCTCTGGCGCTGGTTAGCGCCGATACAAGGCGGGGGTGCTGCGCGGTCGCGCGGTCGCCGCGCGCGGAGGAAGACATCAACTGTGCGCGTCGACAAACACGCGAAACGAACTCGAAACACAGGGCGGGGGGACGCGCCCGGGTGAGTGCTGGATCTAAAACCCAGATTGCAGCACGGTTTAGGTCGTTCCACAAAATCTCGACTTGTTCACCGTGGTACCCCGGTCCTCCTCTGCACAAACTCAGCAGGGTGCCAACTCGGGGCGCCCAGGAAATCGCCGCAGCTCTTCCGCGTCGTCTCAGAACTACCACATCGCGTCGCGCGATGTCGTTCGAGCCTCGTCTTCGCGGCGACAGCGCGCGCGGGTCGAGTGACGGGCGGTTGTCGTCGCGACCTGGTTCAGGGCGGAACGGGGCCGCGACGCCTTCCGCGTACGCGGGGGTGGGCGTCCGGGCGGTGTCCACTGTGTCGCACCTGCAACCGCGAGAGTTCACGTTCGGGTTCGACCTTTCATCGTTCGGCACGAGCGGCCGGGGTGAGCAGGCTGATGGCGCGCGTGTTGGTCCGGGTTTGGTTTCGTCGAATACAAGGCCTACTGTACGGACAGCATCCGCGCGTACGGGCGACTTTGGGGTTTCACCAAGCGTGCCGTCATCCGTCCGGCCGAGCTCCAGGGCCACTCATCGTGAAGAGACGCGTTCGCGTTCGACCGGTTCGACATTTGTTGATGGGACGAGTCGGCAGTCAACGGCCGGAACCAGTCGTGATGTGACGATGCCCCGAGTCACCGCAACGCCGCGTGCTTCATCCGCACGACCGGGCGGCACGCGCCATGTGACGCACGTCACGTACAACGCAAACACACACTCGACAAAGGTCGGGTTCGGCACGCACACACCGAGCAACACGTCTCGCCAGTTCGACACCACGCCCCCGTCAAGGCCATTATCGACTTCGGAAAGTTCGCACCATCGCTCAGCGCCGAAAAATACGCGCGCGTCGCCGGCGCCGCGCGACCAAAGCGCTTCAGGGTCGTTCCCTTGCTCGATGTCCACGGAAAGGGCGATCGCGGCTGCGTGGAGCCGGGCGCGAGGTGAGTTTGCGGATTTTGATGACTTGATAGACCATCAAGTGGCTCAAATCAAAGCGCAACGGCCGTGCGCCGCGAGCGCGACGGTCGCGTCGCGTCGCGAAGCCACCAATCGGTTACACCGAGGCGTCCCGGTATCGCCAAAAGGTGGACCGGAGGACCGGGCCCCCACACACCGACCGACCACAGCGTCCACAACCGGGGAGGCGGACTCGCAACGTTCACACTACGCGGCACGTCCTGAATCTGCATTTGCCTTTGGCAAACGCGGGGATGGCGTACAGGCAAACAGTCTGCAAAGTAACCCCTCCGCGCCTGCGATGGACGCGGCGCGCGCCGCCGCGGCTGCGCAGCGTTTGCGAGCCGTGGATCCTTCCGGATCAACGCACACCTCGCAAGTCACGTCATCTACAGGCCGACTTCCCGCGCGTCCTTCAAGCGGCGTCCCGAACTCGGCGCGCGCAGAGGGCGCGGTTTTCGGGGTCGACTCTGCGTTGGGAACGCCGAAACTCGAAACTCGCGTATTTGAAAGGAGTCTGCCAACCGAAACGCGCCCGCCGCAACCGCCGAGGGAAAAAGTCGTGCACTGGGCGCCCTCGCCCTCGCCCGCGCGTGGTCAGCGCGCCAGCTCTGCAGTGCCCAATAGTCTTAGAAGTGCGCACCGGGCGCCCGGTAGTGTACCGGGTGCTCCACCCGCGCCGGCTGCTAGATTGCAAGAGCCGGTCCGAAAACAACAAGAGCCTTTCCTAAAACAAGAGGAGCCTTTCCGAAAACAACAAGCTCCTGCCCAGGCCCAGCCGGCGCTTCGCGGCGCGTCCGGCGTTTTGCGCCGAGACGATTTGCTCGACGATGTGGAGGAGGTACCGACGACACCACTTAAGCGGTACGTACGACGTCACCAGACAGAGTACAAGGACCAGGACCAGGAGGCGCACTGGACAACAACTGCTTCTACCCATGAGCCTGTCGAGAGTGACGACGACTCGAGAAAAGCGTTTACAAAAGGCGAGAGTGACGCGAGAGTGATCACTCTCGGCGCCGAAACCGAACGCGTCGAAAAAACAAAACCCCCGGTTCGTCGCTCGCAAAGCGCGCGCCCCGTGATGCGCGTCGCGGAAATTGACGACAGCGGTACCCTTCCCGGGTACGTGTTGGGCCCGGTAATCGGCGAGGGCGGTTTCTGCAAGGTCAGGAGTGGGATTCACCAAGTCACGGGGGCGAAAACCGCGGTCAAATTGATTGACAAGTCGAGTTTGAAAAACGAAACCGAACGCAAGCGCGTTTCGCGCGAAATTAGCGTGCTAAAAAAACTCAACCACAAGAATATCGTCAGGCTTTTCGACGTCGTGGAAACCGCGCGCAAAATATTCTGCGTCATGGAGTACGCCGCGGGAGGTAGCGTTCTCGATTTCGTGCGAAGTAAGCGGAGTTTAGATGAACCTACTTCCGCAAAATTCACGGGGCAAATAGTCGAAGCCCTTTCCTATTGCCACGCCAACTGGATCGCGCACCGGGACGTGAAACTCGAGAACCTGTTACTGGACTTTCACAAGACACAGGTTCTTTTAATCGACTTCGGGTTAGCCGGCGTGTTCGCGCCGGGCAAGAAGCTAACAACACACTGCGGGTCGCCTAGCTACGCGGCGCCTGAAATCGTATCCAGGTACGTACCGCGCGTTTCCCAAATCCGACACACACTGTTTTACCTCTAACGCGCCTGTGACTGTTCGGACCGATTACGGTGACTGTTTGACCAGGCCATCGTCCAATACACGCCCAACACGGGACTGACACTTTTCGCGTACCAATCACAGAAAACCGTACGACGGCCCGCCCGTAGACGTGTGGTCCTTAGGCGTGGTGGCCTTCGCCATGGTCACAGGGTATTTACCCTTCCACGCGAAAGGTACGTCTTGGGGCTTTCCCAAATCCAGGCACTGTTTGCTGCCCCTCTGTGACTGTTTGAGTCATTAAAAGGGAGTAACTACATCCATCACAAGTAGACTGTTTGCCCATACTCAAGACTCAAGACTGACCTTTTTCTTTTCCACAAAGACGGGGACAAGAAGGAGATGTGCCGCAAAATAGTCGCGGGGGCGTACCAAACCCCGAAAACGTGTTCGACCGATTTCGCCGAGTTCATCGGGGTGGTGCTTCGGGTTGACCCTGAAACCAGAGCCACGCTTCAGCGGTGCCGGGATACAAGGTGGGTGAGGAACGCGAGTCTGAATTCGCAAAGGCATTTACTGTTGAATGGCAATTTCGAAACGCAAAAAAAAAGCTTCCCCGACGAAAACGCGGAGACGAACGACTCCGCGACGACGGAAAGAGCTTTTACGTACCCAGCCGCGCCTTCTGGTGGGTCTGTTGACCAGCAAAGAGTGAACGCCCTTGTCGAATCCGGGTTCGAACGCGATGACCTTGTCACTTCGTTGAAAAATGGCGAGCACAACTACCGCACCGCCGCGTACCACTTGCTCGCTTACCGAGACAAAAGCGATTCTGCAAATCGCGATTCTTTTGGAGATTTGACCGATCCGGCTATGAGTAAACAGTCAGGCCGCGCGCGCAGTGCTGCCCGGGTTAGTAACAGTGACGTGCACGTGAAGCACGCCACGCACGGGCACGGGCACGGGCGGCTGCCGACTCGGCCAGCCACGGCGATGCTAGGCATGAAGGAAAGGAGAGCGGAGGCGGCTGCGCTGGAGGAGAATCTTCGGAGACTGAATTTTTAGAAAATTTTGAGGCGTTTTTTATTTTTCGAGACAAATCTTTCTTGCGTTTCCCATCCCAAAAGCTTCACTCCATCATGGCGCAGCGCGAGGGCGAGGCGGTTGGTGGCGACGAGGCTGATTTGGGTGGCTTCGTTGCCATAACTAAAGAGGAACCCCGGTCCCCGCAGGTGCGCTCGGCGGCTACCGCGGTCGTGGTGCACCACGGAAGCGCGTCGTCGTGAACGGCCTCTCCGTTCTTTCCGTTCTTTCGCAAGGATCTCGCCGCGCAACGACCACGACTCCGTCGCCCTCCTCCTCCTTCTCCTCCCTCTGACCCCACACCGACCCCCCCGTCACGTACGTCACGCTTTAACACAGACCAATGTTGTGTCTCGTTTCTTCACCACTCGCGCTGTACCCGCGACCGCGCCCGCCGCCGCCTCTCCCTCCGCGGCGCACTCCGCTTCGCTTCCCTCGAATGGAAGGACAGGCAAGCGCGTTTCGATTCCGGCGCGGTTGCCCGACGCGGCGAAACAAGCGCAACTCGCGCTAGAGGAATTCGTAGTCACGGCTCGCAAGAAAAACAAACACACGGACCACTCGGACGCGGCGGAGGCGGTGTTGATTCCGTTCCGGCCGTTCGCCAGGGCCAAGGCGGAGGCCGACAAAGCGCACGCGGATGGCGACGTGGTGTGCGTGGAGACGAGCGTGTTGTCCGTTGAAGGCGGGAACTGCAGTTTTTCCGGTGGGAACGGCAATTTATTACGTGACGTTAACGCGAGCACGGAACGGGTCACAGGGTCGACAAAAACTGCAGGTACCGCAGTCATCGCAGGTGCTGTAACGCAAGAAACAGCAACACGCTCCGCAATAATACCAATACCCCCCGGCACCGCCGACACCGGCGCGGTGTTAAAAAATACCCTCGCCGAACTGGACCGGCTTCATGTAAACGCGTCGTGCCGGGTGAGGCAACGGGCGCCTGTGGTGGCGGAAGCGAGGGCCCGGTTGACGAGTTTAAGACGAGAGTGCAGGGACTTGTTCCGAACCCTGGACAGGCAAGGGTTCGACGAAAGCGTTCAGGTACGTATTGGGTGTTTCCCAAATCCTGACACTGTTCGGCCCGATTACTCTGACTGTTTACTCATACACATTACGAAAGACTGACACTTTTCTTTTTTACAATCAGGCGAAACTTTGGCAAAAGCAATCCCTGCCCGCGGCGCGGGACGCGCGGGAGTTTAGTAAGCTCGGCGCCGGGGAAAACATGGAAGAAATACGGAACCGGTGCGGCGCGTTCGCAAACACCGGGAGCCCGCACCACTTGTGTTTGCACCTTTGTTACTATCGGGAATACGACCCCGCCAGACGGTTGTTCGTGTTGCGAACGCGCTTGGCCGCGGCGTTGGGGTCGGCGTCTTTGTTGGATAACTGGCGCGCGTCCCTGCGAGCGGCGACGTCGACGGAAATGGGAATCGCGAGTTCTGACGATGAAGCGTTTGATGACGGTGACCCCGATGAACTTGAGGATGATGATTCCGAGGACGACTTGCAAAGCCCTGAAGGCACTCCTGTGGTATCTCCTGTGCGTACCCCTCGTAAAAGCCCTGCAAAAGGGAAAGGGAAAGGGAAAGCAAAACCAACCGGAAAAACACGAAAACGAAAGCGAAAACAACACGACGCCACCGGCTGGCTCAGCGGCGCGTCTCTTCCCTGGCGCGTGGTGTTCACATCCCCGGACGGTTTTAGTTTCGAGAACGGCGCGGAGGTTTTGGCCGTGTGCGGGGTTTGCCAGGCGAACGCCCCTCAAGCCGCGGCCACAGGGGCTGGCGGGGGTGGTTTAGGAGTGGAAACTAACGAGGACTTCGAAGGGTTCGCTCCGGACGGTTCAACACTGGACGACGATGCCAACGCAAACACAGAAAGCGCGCGCCGCGACCCCATCGGCGCGCGGGCGACCGGCCGGGTCCAGCCGCCGCGGCGCCAACGGGCGCTGAATCTGGGAACCGGGGGGTCGCACGGCGGCAGCGGTGTCCGGTTAGCGCGGCCTGATGAACGAGGGTTGGACGCCGCGACCGACGTTTTGAGAGCCGCGCTTTGGCCGGCGCGGAGCGACGCGGTCGTCGGGACGTCGCCCGTGCGGGAGCGCTTGGCGCGGTTCAAAACAGGTGCGCCGCGGTCGCCCACAAGAGTGGCCCCCGATTACGACGGAAACACTTACAGTATGACTACTCGTACTACGGAACTAGTTACCGAGAGGAGTTCGTTTGGCTCACGACAGGTCACGGAAGAAACAGAAGAAGCGGGAAGTCCAGACTGCAGTACACAGACCAAAAGGTGGTCCCCGCCCCGGTCGCCTTTTGGGTTGCTGGAGGAGATTCTTTTTGCCAGTGAATGGCGCGTTTTGGTGGGGTGTATGATGCTGAACTGCACCACACGGTTGTTAGTGGACCGGGTGTTGTGGCGGCTGTTTTTGCTGGCGCCCAGTGCGGTGGATGCGGTGCGCGTGGGGAGGGGAGCAACCTGGACAACAGCACAGGGGGGGGTGGGAGAGAGTCTCGCCGTTGCGCTGCCCGCTGGTTCTGATACCGACCCCGACGGGTATTCGATCGACGGCATGCGAGTGTTGGAATCAATCCTGGCGCCACTCGGGCTGCACCGCAAGCGCGCGCGCGCGTTTGTCCGGCTCTCGGAAGACTACCTCGCCGCGCAGAGTCGCGATGGCACCGGTAACGCTTCGCGAACGTTACCTCAACAAATTAGTCGCATAACTACTCCCGTTTCGTCGCTTCATGGCGTCGGGGCGTACGCCGCGGATGCGCACGCGTTGTTCTGCGAAGGAATCTTGGGCGTCGCACCAAGGGACCATGCGTTGCGGTGGTGGTACGCGTGGGCGATTGAAAGACGAGAGGGGGAGAGACGGGAGCAGGCGGAGAGACGGCGGGGCGAGACGGGGCAAGACGCGTTTTGAAGAGGTGATGCCTTGCTCCGAACATTTTGCATTTCACGTTTCAGCGTTCCCACTTTGATTTCGCGGGGCAGCATTCGATCTGACACTTGCCCGCCCTCAACCGCGTTCACGTGTCTTCGTCGCGCGCGCCGTTGACGCGTTCACACCGAAACGGGTCGGTCGTCACGCGTTCTCTCAGGGTGTAGGCGTGTACGGAACACGGCACGCGTGGCTTTGGGTTTCGGGCCACGCGCGCGGGAAGGAACGAAGGAAGGCGGCTTCAAATCGGAACTAACCGGTTTGACTCGTTGCTTTGACAAAACATGCAGTACACGCACCGGACGAATCCCAACCCCGACAAACCCTCCGGGTCCGTTCCCTTCAACGCGCGTTCCATGTACGCGCTCCCGCCGTTCGGCGCGGAACGGGTGTCCACGTCGTACGGCGCTGGGACCGGAACGGGTGGGCCACGGGGCCAGGTACCCACCGCGGGAACACAGACCAGTTTGGGTTTGAACGTGAACACCAATTCCGGGCTTTCGCACTTCGCGACCACGCCGAATCCGCAAATGGGCGCTGGCGATTTGAGCGGAGTCGCGCCCATGGGCCCGCACAACGCCCTCGCCGCGGTCCCGGCGACCAGCACGTCAACCCGCGCCAAGTGCGTCTGTGTTCACCCAAATTGTTCCCAGGAATTCGCGTGGCCCCAGGACCTGGCGAAGCACGTGCGGCGGCACCACTGCGACGCGCAACCCGGGTTTCTTTGCGAGTGGAACGGGTGCGGTAAGAGGTTCTACGAACGCAAGCTGCTCGCGGCGCACACGCGGACGCACACGGACGAACGGCCTTTCGTGTGTTCGCACGCTGGGTGCGGCAGTAAGTTTCGAGCACGGAATGCGCTGGCGTACCACCTGAAGGCGTTACACGAAACGGCCACGCCGTTTGTTTGCGACGAACCGGGGTGCGGGTTCAGCACGAAGGTACGGCCTTACGCCTTTCCCAAATCTCGGCCTCTCTGTGTTCCCATACTCGTCCTAACGAAGGGACGGCTATACCTCTGACTGTTTACTCACTCACATTACGAAAGACTGACACTTTGTTTTACCTATCGTAAGCGCGCGGATTCGCTCGCGACGCATCAAAGGCGACACAAAGCGCGCGACGCGGAGAAGGAATGGCGGGACGCTAAAAACGAAACCGTCAAGACCGCAGTTGCGGAGGCGAAACACGAGTTGAAGGAAACGACCGCCACCGTGCAGATGCTTGAAAAGAGACTCGCGAGTGAGACGAAGGAACTGGCGAAGGAAACCAAGGGGTTGATGAAACTAAAAGAAAAATTGGAAGCGCTGCAAAAGAAACTCGGCGCTAATTCAGGGATGAAAGCAAATGGTTCTTCGTCCTCTGGGAAACGAAAAAACGCACCCGACGGGACCGGCAATCAGAACGATTCGAAGCGGCTCAAGACCTCAAAAGAGGCTCACGTAAAACGAGTGCGCGGCGAAACCGGCGACGGAAACGAGTCGCGCGAAAACGACGACGACGACGACGACGACGGTCAATCCGTCGAGGTTTCCGAAAACGACTCGGACGGCGACGACAACGTTATGTGCGGTATCGTGCTTCCGGACGACGACGACGCGCCTATTATGCGTCCTCGGGGAGTTGCCTCTACGTGAGGGTGCGGGATTTTTAGGGTAGGGGAGGCGACGTACGGTACTCGACGAGTACTTGAGTACTTGTCTCGTGTAAAATCGCGCTTTGACGAAATCTACTCGTGTCATTTTTCGCGTGCAGTTGTAGTACCTGGTCAGTCAATCTCTCCGCTGCAACTCGTTCGTCGCGTCAGAGGGTCGGGCGCGCGTCGGCGGTATGCGGCGCGGATCTTCCGTGGCGTGCTCTTCCGCGTGCGGTCGAGTGTGGAGAGATTTGTTTACCGGACCGACACGATGTCGCGCAGGTACCGTTACGTACGCGTCCGAACCCTCGCGCCTCGCGGGGTGGCTTGTTTTGCCGTGCCGACGGTACTACGCCACTCGTGATGATTCGAGTACTCATCAGTCGTTCTCCTCGAAGACTCGCCGCGTGTGTTACGGAGGCGACACACGTACTCACGTTGGCTTGCCGTTTAAACTGACGTCCACCGATGCGCACGCGGCGCTGAAAAAATGGACCAAACGCAAACCGTTCCGGCCGTGGTCGTTGCGCGATGGGAACGCACACAAACCTTCCTTGAAAACAGTGTTCCTGCCGCACTGGGTGTTCCAGTGCGAAATCAGTGTCAAGTACCGCGGCGTGGTTGGTTATGACGCGGGTGGCGGGAAGGTAACATGGACCGCAATCGATACGTGGAGGGACGGGGGCAGTACGAAGTACGACTCATCGAGTAAGGAAACGCAAATATGCGCCAGCTTCGGACACAGGCGGGATTTGCTAAGCGCGCTTCACGGGAAACACGTCGGGAGTTTACCGGGGCGGAATAAAAATGCAAATGAAGAATCAGATGACACGAGAGCATCCAGTCCAGAAATAAACTTGATAAGCATGCCTGACCGCGTGCAAGCCTCCCTGGACGCGTCCAAGTTCGGCGCCGGTCCGCCAGGGCAAATACATGTGGAGAGGTTTTCCATGAAACGCAGCTTGGCGTGGGAACTGGCGTTCCGCCGGGTGCGGGAAAGCGAACGCGAAAAAGCAACCGAGTTATTGAAAAGAAATCACAAAGCCGACGCGGTGCGGGACATCGCATTAGACATCACGTTGTCCCCAAAACGACACGTAAAAGCCGTTTTATTACCAGCCTTCATCGCGCACTTCACGCACGGCGAGGTTCGGGGCCCTTCGGGTGACGCGAGCCCGCGGAAACACGTCGCGGTGGTGTGCGGCGTCACAGGAAACGTGGTGGTGGACGAGGACGTGGTTGACGTGGGGAAGGCGCGAACCGCCGCGGTGGCGGGCGGGGTGTTTCTTCCCGCGCTTTGCGCACATTTCTGTCTCGGACCCGAGTTCGCTGGTGAGTATTTCCCACTCACCACATTCCGCCTCCCTGTTTGCCCATACGAGACTGACACTTTCTTTTTTACAATCAGGAATCATCGCGGCGCAAACCGCGTTGGGGTCAGCCCTCGCGTTCGCTGTCGCGGGCGCGTTCGCCAGGTACGCGTTGGGCTAACCTTTCCCAACTCCAAATCCCGCCTCCCTGTTCGCCGACTGTCCAGAGTACTACAATGCACTGCAAGACTGTGTCCGGCCCGATTACTACGCGACTGTTTACGTAATACACATGGCCCAAAAATCTGACACTTTCTTTTATTCGTCGCAAGGCGCGCACCGGTTGCGGAGCGCGAGCGCGTGGAGCGCGTGCGCGTCGCCGACGAAACCGCCGCGTTCGCGGCGGCGATGCGCGTGGGCGGTGCTGGTGACAAGGCGTGGATGGACGAAAGCACGCAGTTACGCAGAGACGACGCGGAGTGGGGCCGGTGGAAAGAGACGGATAAACAGAACTGGGACGAAACCGAACGCGAGGAGTGGGCGGCGAATATATGGCAGTGGCAGCGTTTGCGGAAACGCGAACGCGAGGAGCGACGGGCGCATTTGGACGCGGCGCGGTTTCGTTTGGAGGAAGCGACGCGACGGGACGAGGAGAAGGAACGGCGATGGGGGGCGGGGTGGCGAGTCGCGACTGGCGCGGGCACAGGAAGAGGGGGCGGCGGCGGTGGCAGGGACACGAAAGGCTTTTACAAATTGCTAGGCTTGACGGCAAAACTAGCGGACGCCACTTACGAGGACATAAAAAACGCCTACCGAAAGGAAGCCATGGCGTGGCATCCGGACAAGCACCAGGGCGACGACGAGAAAAAACGCGCGGCCAAAACGTTTCGGGAACTGCAAAAGGCGTACCTGGTTTTGGGAAACAAAACGGAGCGGGAGGTTTACGACGGGTTGTGACGATATTCTCGTAAATCGGAAAAATGGAAATTTCTAGGGAAACGGCGTCGCGAAGACTCACTTCTCATTTGCGCTCGCCGCCTTCTTCTTCTTGTAGTAGTTCTTGTTGTAGCAATTCTTGCAAATTTTAGTTCCAGGCGTATCTTTGCTTTTGTGCCACTGACTGGTCGTATCCGTCCCGCACTCCACGCACGTCGTCCCCGTGGCCGCGGCGACGTCCAGCTGGTTCTTCTGGAAGCAAGGCTTGCACATTTTAGTTCCGGGCTTATCTTTGCAGCTGTACCACTGAACAAAGGTCGTATCCGTCCCGCACTTCACGCACGTCGTCCCCGCGGCCGCGGCGACGTCCAACTGGTTCCTGGCGTAGCGAGACCTGCACAATTTATTTCCGGACTCATCTTTGCAGTCGAACCACTGTTTGGTTGTATGCGTCCCGCAATCCACGCACGTCGTCCCCACGGCGGTTTTGATGGCCAGCTCCTGCGAAGAATGCGGAACTCGAACGACGTGAGTCGAGACGAAACAGCTTGTGACTGAAGTTATCATGCCTACGAAGTCGCCTGGGCAAAGAGAGAGAGAGAAAGAAAGAAGAACCGTGAAATCCGCACCTCCCGTTTGCTACACGGCAGGCAGTACCACTCGCCCTTCTTGAGCTTCGACCTATTCAATCGGCTTGTATTTGCCCCATCCTTACCGCAACCGGAGCACTTGCCACGGCTGGCAGCGAGCTGCGAAAAAACGCACCGCAGGTATTGGGTCAGGATGTGACGACACAAAGTAGATGAAATATTAACATGTGGGATCGACGCGCGTGGCATACCTGTCGCCTGTAGCAAACCTGGCAGACCAGTTTGCCCGCATCGTCCCTGTTGGCGTACCACGTACTCGTCTCCGTGGTTTCACACTCGGAGCAGACCAGCGCGACGCCCTGCGGAGGAATGAAAGTTTGAGGTGAGCCGTTAACGGGCAACGATCACGGCGCAGGCGAATGGGTCCTCTACATCTCACATCAATGCGGAGTGCGCACCTTTTTTATCCATCGTTCGGCATCGTAGACCTTCGCAGACTCACTGTGCCAGATTGTGCGTCAAAGAGCGAAAAGAGTTTTGTCAGCAGACGCCGCTTTGGCAGGAGAAATCGTAACAAGCGAGTACGATGGAAGCACGCACCTGCGGGGAACATATGCTTGTCGAATAGATTCGCCTTCCGAAGGTAAAGACTCGTTGCTCGGTGACATCGCCCAACACCTGGGCGTCCGCGTGTCGCGGAGAGCACGCCCGTGCCTTCATGTTTGGTCCATCCAGATGGACTGCTCGGTGTGCGGAAGCGCGCGCCTTTCGCCGCGTATTTGAATGCCTGTGCACTCATGTACGCCTTCGGCGTGTACCTGGTGACACGACGCGCAACCGGTACCGCGGGCATACCCGCCACGCTGAAGCACACCATCGTGCTCCGTACGAGGCGCACGCGAGGTTTGATTCGTGAAGAGAGTGGAAAGCTGGAAACTTCCTCATTTCGTTCGGCTTCGTCCCCACGCACGAAAATGATATCTGATGACGTCCACACGTCTCACTGTTGTCACGCGCGTCGCGATGTCGGGTCGGTGTGCGACCCCGCACGTCTGGCCCGGGGTGGCGTCGACGTCAGGACCGGGTCGGCGGCGCACTGGTCGGACGACCTGTCGGGCGATGCGGGCCGGCCCAACCACACCGGCGCCCACTTACACCAACACGTGGGTCGATCGATTCTGGCTGAAACAGTTCCACCGGCAAGTCGCGATAGAGCTGGGCGAGGACCCAAACTCGGCGACTGGGGAGTACGACGCCACGATGCGACGGTGTGTGAAGCTGGTGAGCACGAGCAAAACAAGCGGGGAGGCGCAGGCACGTGGAGAACGCGTGTTACGGTCGCTACTCCCAGCCGGTTTCGCGTTTGGGTTCAAATTGTTCATAGCGTCGTTGCCGGAGTGGTTCGTGGCGAGGCACGCCGCGAAGGTGACGCCTTTTCTGTTACCGTGGCTAGTAGGGCCGTCAAAAGTAATAGACGCGCCGCTCAATTTACCCGTGGATGACACTTCAGAGGTACCCGCGAACGCGGTGTACTCGGCGTTGACCAAGATGAAACTGGAAATCGCGGCGCGGCAGATTTGGGAGATGGATCCCAATAAGCTTTCGTACGCGCCGGTTGGAGATGACACAGAAAAAAACAAAAAAACCTTTCCCGGAAATGCGGTACCTGGCTTCCAACAAGGAGTGTTGCTACAGCGGTGTCGAGTTTTAGAGGAAAGCGGGTGCGCGTCCGTGTGTTTGAACGTGTGCAAGTTACCTACACAAAAGTTTTTTAACGAAACCGTCGGTCTCGCCGTTACCCTAGTGCCTGATTACGAAACCTTCGAGTGCCGTTTCGTGTACGGGAAAACTCCACCGCCGGTTGAGTTAGATGAAGCATTCAACACGCCTTGCTTTTCGCAGTGTCCTATTACCAGGGAGGGGAACGGGAGGAAGGATTTCTTGCTCAGTGGAAAAAAAAATGACTCCGCGACCATTAGTGACGGAGACGCCACGAAAACGAACGAGCTCGATACCGCGCTGTGTGACAGTTTGCCTTTTTTTGTGGGAGAATAACCTGCGAAACAGCGAGAAGAATCACCCGTTGCTTAGTACGTACTTTGGAAGTAGCAGTTGTTGTAGTTGTTGAAGTAGTAGTTGTAGTAGTTGTCGAAGTGGTTTGTGTTGACGAAAGACGTCTTTGATGTTTATTTTGGCAAAAATATGTAGTTTGTCTCTCCGTTGTTTTTGTTCTTCGCGTGGCCACTCCCTCGACGTCCGCTCATACACTTCATCATGCGCACCATCTCCTTTCCCGTGTTCGTCTGCGTCGCCACAGCAGTGCTGTGCGCGTCGTGCGGCGTCTCCGCGGGCGGCGGCGACGCCAGAGCCCTGGCGCAATCCACACAGCAAGTTCTTTCCGAGGCGTTTGTCTCGAAAGCGACACAACTCGCCTCACCTTCTCCTTCCTACCAAGGCGCAGACGTCACCGTGTACCCCCCCACGTCGTTGGGTGACGCAAACGCGGACACTAAATACCCTCTAGTCATCTTCCTCCACGGCTTTTGTCTTCCCGACGACGCGCAGCAGCAGTACAACTTCACCGCGACGAGAGCTGGTGCGGGGAAAGACGGCGCGAGCGCTCGGCAAACCTTAACGCAAGTCGGCCTTCGCGATTTCGTGGACGAGGCTTTTTACGTTACGCCGACGTCCCCGACGTCCACTCGGTTTTGCGCGTTGTGCAATTTAGGCGAGGACTCCCCGAACGTCGCGGACCGCCTGACCACGAACTGGATAAACCAAACCCTGTCAAGAGTCGCCCCCGCGTTCCAGTGCCCTACCTGGGACGGGAGCGACGCGTGTTGCGCGCCTGAAAAAGCGGGCGCGGGGGACGACGTCGCCTTCGTCGCCAGCGTCATCGAAACGATGATCGAAAAATACGAAAGTATTGACCCCGACCGCGTGTACTTGATAGGCATCGCCACCGGCGGGTTCATGGTGAACCGGTTCGTTTGTGAAAGACCTGATTTAGTCACAGCAGTGATGACCTTCGCGGGTGGGGTTTGGAACGACGAAACCAGGTGTGCTGGGGTTCGAGCCGGGGACGACGACGACGACGAAACGACGACAACCGAGAAACTAACCCAGATGAAAAGAACCTCAAACGTCTCCGTTCTCAACGTGCACGGCACCGCGGACACGACGGTTCCTATTCAAGGAGGTGTGAATTTCGCGGGCGTTTCGTTTCCAAGCGCGGACAGGACGGTCGAGATTCTGGGCAACGCGTTTCAGTGCGAGGAACCGGGGGAAGAAAATGACGCCGATTCCTTCACGCTTCCCGCCGCGATTGGGTCGCCCACGGGGGACGTTTTGGTGGACGTTAAAAAACGGTTAAATTGCGCGTCCTCATCCGGAATCGTCGAACAGTGGACCCTTAACGGCGTGGACCACTTCTGGGAAGAGGAAACCGGGCGAGCGATGTTCGGGGAGGTCACGAAGTGGCTGTTCTCGAAGAGTAAAGGCGACGCAATGAAGGAGTCGGAGTAAAAATACACGCAAAACTTATAACGAAGAACATCATTAGGAGCTGCTGTGTGGATAAAATAATCACCGCGCACGTCTCGCTTTGCATCTTCTTTCCACTCTTGACTGATACAGGCTGATACAGGGTAGGATATTTAAAAATGACACTACCTGGGGACAGGTAGTGTGGTACTGTCACCCGGCAACAGTCGTTTCCCCTTCGCATCCACCCCGATATCCACGGCGTCGCCGTCGTCCAGGGATACCCGCGGCGACCCTTGCCCGTCGTCGCGGCTCGTCAAAACACTCAAACCGAAATCAAGACGAAGCCGGCTCGATTCCACCACGTTTTCCACCAAAGCCGCGTCCCCCACGCGCACGCGAACGCTGCGATAAAGGAAAGAAATTGTCAGTCTTTCGGGCCACGTGGCCTGAGCAAACAGTCACCCGTAATCGGGTCTCCACGGTGTGTGGCGGATTTGGGAAACGCACAAGGCCGTACCTCCGGACCATCTTCTGGTCCCCGTCCGTCACGGTGAGCCGCACCGGACACATGCCGTACCCCGTGTCCCGGGTGTCTTTTTCTACGTTCTTTTGCGAATCCGCGTCTTTTTCATACACACCGTTATCCACTCCCAGCGACCCACTTCTTTGGTCGTGTTCCGTGCCGCCCCGGCCGTCGTCGTCGCCGCCAATCTCGTCCCAGCTCGAGGCGCTTGCTTTGATTGGAAGCGTAATAAGCATGGTCTCGCCAACCTCGGGAATGTGGTCAAAGCAGTCACACGTGAACCCGCCCACGGTGTCGTAAAGCGCGCTTCGGGGGATATCAACCCCCACACGATCCGCCAAGTCCTCCACGTCGCAGCGGTAATCCACGTCGTAAACGCCGTCCCCAACTGCGGTGATGAAGGTTTCGTTCGATTCGCACTCGTCGGGTGTGTCGGTTTCGTCCTGTGATTGGGAAAGAAAAGTGGTTAACGTCTTGTGTATCGCGCCGTGTGGACAACAGCCACAGACGCGTTAGATGTAATACAGCGTGTCGACGGATTCGGGAAAGCCCCAAGACGTACGTAAATCTCTCCCACGATTTCCTCCACGCAATCTTCAAACGTCGCGATCCCGATGGTTCCACCGAACTCGTTCACCACGATGCACATGTGCGTTTTTCGCGCCAGCAGTTCCCTCATCAACTTCACAACGGACATGCTTTCGGGAACAAAATACGGCGACTCGCCGAACCCCGGGAGTTTTGAGATTTTCGTGTTTTTCAACGAAGCGTCGTCCAGGTTTTCGAAATCCAGCATGCGCATGCTGTTCACCACGCCCACAATGTTATCCACGCGGTCGTCGTACACCGGCACGCGGCTGTATTTGTGTTTCCGGTACAGATTCCTCAAATCCTGAAGCGACGCGTGTTTTTCCACGCCCACCACGTTCACCAGCGGCGTCATCACCTCCCGCACCGGAGTCTCACCCATGTCAAGCACGTTCTGGATCATCTCCTGTTCCCCGACGTCGACTTGGCCCGACTTCGCGGCGCCGCTTGCGATAGGTAAAACAAAGTGTCAGGGCCTTGTACGGTCAAACATGGAGGCGGGATTTGCGAAAGCCGCGAGGCCGTACCTTAAAACCAACTTTAGCTCCTCCTCCGAAACAAACGGCTCGGCGCTTCCCTGGATGTTCATCAGTTTGAAAAACGCGTTCACCAAACCGGTGCATATCCGGCCCAGCGGGTACACCAGCACGGACATCGCCGCGATCGGCCGGATCACCGCCCGCGCGACTTGCGTGGCGTGCTGCACGGCATAGCTCTTCGGGGCGATTTCGCACATCACCAGGGTGACTAAGGTTAGGGCGATTGTAACGTACCCCACCCCGGCTGATACCAATAAAAGAAAGTGTCAGTCTTGTATGGGAAAACGGGGAGGCGGGATTCGGTACATGCAATACGTACCTTCGCCGTACAAACCAAGCGCCGCTTCCGTGGCCAGGGCTGATGAATAACCGAAAGTGTCAGCTTTGTTTGGGCAAACGCTCGCGTCCCCGGATTTGGGAAAGGGAAGGCCGTACCCGCTGACCCGATACTACTAAACGTGCTTCCGATTAAAATCGTGGTTAGGAACCGGGTGATGTCTTTGCGCAACAGGGTGAACGGTGAGTCGGGGCCTTCCTGGTCGGAAATCTCCCGGACCTTCCACGGCCACAACGTCGTGATGGCGGTTTCCGATATCGCGAAGAACCCGTACACGACGAGCAGCACCACGGTGCCTATCACGGCGCCGGTGCTGTCGGTTTTCACGGTTTCAACAATCACGGGTTCGACGACCCCGTTTACCACGCTTTGGGCAGCACCCGCCAGGGAAGGCTTGGCCCTAGTGATGAGCATCAGCAACGCGGCGACGATAAACGCGGCGATTCTGGAGAAACTGCCCAGCGCGCCGGCGAGTCTGGGAAGCGGCGGGTCTGATTGTAAAGGACCGTACGAGTATTTGTACGAGTGCTGTTTTGTGTTGTGTGCGTTACCTGCATTTCGTCTGTGTGCGTTTCCTGCATCGGACGAGGCATGTGCTGTTGCTGCTGCGACGACGCGAACTTGGAGTCGCGCGGTACCAGTACTGCCTACGCGTAGCGCACCACCAGCGTTCCCGAAGCACTGGCCTTTTCCAAACACCACCTTGCGTTGGCAGGCATTTCTGGTGGGTACCTGCCGGGTCACCACCGCGCAGGCACGGAGGCTTCGCGGGGTCCCCACCGTACCATGTTGTTTGTGGGCAACAGATGCGCACGCCGCAGATGTGTGTTTCCCTCGTGGCGTGATAATTGAAAAATTGAACAAAGCCACTGCCAGAGCCTTTGTCGGGGCGGCCGCCAAAAACGCCATCGCCATCGCGTTGCTTCCAATTTAAGATGCCCCCGAAACGCGTTGCGGAAGGTCGTGTCTAACAGCCCCTACGAGACACCGCGACCGGCCCTGGCACAGCGGCACAGCGGGTACGTCGCCCGTACGGCGCACCGCGGCGCGCGAGCCACACAGGCGGTCGCGACGCGAGCGCGGACCGGTGTGTTTCGCGTGGTGACGTCATCCGTGAACGCGGGCGATGGGGGAAAAAAAATCGGCCTTGCAGAATGAAATGGGCGCGTGCCTAATTTTTTACGACCGCGGCTCGCTAGAGCGAGGAACGCGAGGCGCACGCGCGGCGACGGACGCCGTGAGCGCGCTGGTGCTGTTTCCAGTGGTACGATGCCTTCCATGACCGACCGCGCCCGGGCCGTGTACCGGAGCATGCCTTCGTCTTCCGGTTTCGCTCGATCGGGGTCGGGTACGACCAAGGCAAACGAAAACAGCACGGTCGCATCTGAGGCGTCTGCGTCTTCTCACGGCAACGTTCCCTGCGCAACCGGTACCTCGGATGCGACCACGTCTAGAGCTCCGGAGTCAGACGGGGTGCCTGGGCGTCCGGAGTCTGACGGAGTGACGCAACTGAAAAAGCACAGCCGGCACTGCAGTAGTGTCAGTGACATGGATTCCGATTACGAGGGAGGGTCGGACGGGGGCAACGAAACTGAGGTTTCCGAAGCCACTGCTCAAGAGGACGCGGACAGAGACCGCGAGATGTACCGCCGTGTGCTTTCGCCATCCGCGAAGTCACCAGTTTCTTCATCAACTTCGCGTCGAGTGATATGTGAAACAAACGCACCGACAGCACAACCAAACCCAAACGACACCACCTTGGACGACATGGACGACGAGCTGCGAAGGTTGGAAGACGTCCCCATGGTCAGTCTCGAAAACTTCCTGCGCTTCAACATGCGCAGCGATAAAGACGAGGGCAGCGGGTACGAATCAGACGCCACGGAGATGAGTACTGGTACGTCAGAACTCGGTGATGTACTCGGTGAGGAGACTACAAAAGACAACTCGATGTACGACAAGAACACGGATTTGGAGTTCCAGGAACAGGTTGACCCCAGAGTAGGCGCGGCGCTTGATGAGATGAACCAGTCGGCGACGGCGATAAACGCTTTGGAACGAAATTTAACACTCGCGCGGCGCACGCGGAAAAACGCGCGTCGCGAAAGCGAACGACACTTAGAACTCGTTCGTTTACGAGTCGCGAAAAGCGTACGGAACGCGGTACCTTACTTCCACCAGCAAGCCCTGGCGAGCACGCACGAGCGCAATGGTACGTCCCCGCGTTTCCCAAATCCGGGGACACACTGTCTGTTTTACCTCTAATGCGCCTGTGACTGTGTTGTGACCGATGGCCGGTGACTGTTGACCAGGCCATCGTCCAATACACATACCGATTACCACGTATGTTGTCCACACATCGTCCAATACGCGCCCAACAAATGGACTGACACTTTCTTTTTTTACACGCAGCGCAGTTGTCAATGGCGCAGTACGAAAAAGCGCACGACGCGTTTGTCGAGGCGCGGGATATCGTGGATGGGAAAATGGAAAAATGGCGGCTGGAGGAATTCGGCGAGAACGACGAAAGTACATCGGAAACGAACCTGACTCCCTCGAAGCGGGCGGATTTATCCGCCAGGAGGGAAACCAAGGAACTCACCGCGTATGTCAAGTTCAGTAACACGACGAACTTGACGGAGTTGGAGGCGATGAAACTCCGGGCGGAACACGTGTACGGGAAACACATCCACGGCTTGACGGAGAGCAAAAACCAGGCGTTGCGCATGAAACGAAAGCTCACCAAAACCATCGAAAAAGCACGCCCTTACTTCGAAGCCAAAGCAATCGCGGAAGGTGCGTGGGACAAGCTTGATGAGTCCGTACGAGAAGCGCAGGCTGCGGTACGGGACGGGAAGGCGCGGTACCAGCAATCGATGGACGCGTTGGCGAAGATTAGCGAAGAAGTGCACGAGCGCCGGGAACGGGAATCGGCGGAGCGGGAGGCTGATTTATTAGCCGAGGAACTTGCCGTGGAGGCGGAAGCGCGTGAAGTGGTGTCCTCCCTGGTGGTGTTCGCGCTGAACGCCGGGCTGTCGAGGGCGGAGGCTGAGGAAAAGGCGGCGAGGGAAGCAGCGGAGGCGGAGGCGGAAGCGAAAGAAGCCGCCGAGGAGGCTGCCAGAAGGCTCGCAGCGGAAAGGGAAGCAGCTGAAAAGGAAGCGGCCGAAAATCAGGCTGCTGAAACAGCAGCCGCACGGGAGGCAGCTGAAACAGCTGCCAGGGAAGCCGCAGACGCCGCTGAAAAAGAAGCGGAGGAAGATGCTGCTAGGGAGGCTGCCGAAAAGCAAGCGGCTAGGGAGGCTGCCACGCGGGAAGTGGCTGAAGCCGCTGCCCGGGAGATTGCGGAAAGAGAGGCGGCTGAAGCAGCCGCGAGGGAGGCTGCTGAAGCAGCTGCCGAAAGAGAATCTGTTGAAGCAGATGCGCGAGAGGCTGCCGAACGCGAGGCGGCTTTCCCGACCGCGAGGTACGCGGCTGAAAGACAAGCCGCCGACACGGGCGCCGGGGAGGCTGAAAATGAAGCAGCCCTGGATGCGTCCCTTACGGTACGCCAGCCGCCCGAGGCCTCCTCGGTTTACGATACACGAGAAATAGTACGCTCGCTCGTCGCCGAGGCCGTGGACTGCGTGGTGTCTTTGAGCGATACGAACACGAAAACGACTCGTTCGTTTGATGAGTCATTCACTCCCGAGAATGCATCGACGACCGGCGATCGCTTCGACCCCGATCCGTTCGGGTTCGGGTTGACGGGCCCGTCCGCGAGCGACGCGAGCGACGCGACGCCCGTTTCCGACCCGTTCGCGTTACTCCCAGACTGTTTGCCCGTGGAACCACGTTCTGACGGAACCACGACGACTCAACGCGAGCCGTCCGTGGCGCCCGCCACGGGATCTTTGATTGATTTTTGAAGACTTAGGCGAAGACACAGTTGAAGACAGAGTTGAAGACGTAGTCTTTTACGGTATTACACACAACCGCGAAAACGCAAAGCACGCAATATCTCTACTCTACGCTCGAAACGCGTCTTTGAATTTCAGTCTCTGCGCCTCCGTGACGCTCGCTGGAAACGTTACCGCCTCAATCACGAAAACAACATCACCTCGAACGCCGGTTTTCTGGTTGGGCATGCCGCGACCGCGGACGCGCACCCGCGTGCCGGGCTGCACGACCTTTCCCGCGTCGCTCACGCCGACCAAGACTTACGATGAATAATAGAAATTGTCAGTCTTGCATGGGCAAACAGTATGGGGATTTGGGAAACGCCCAAGGCCGTACCTTCGCCGTCTATCCCAGGCACGGACAAACGCACGCCGCACAGGGCTTGTTGCAGGGGTATGCTCTTGACGACTGCGAGTAAATCGTCGCCATCGCGCGTGTAGTCCTTGTGCGGCTTTTCAGAAAGCACCACGACCAAGTCGTTCGCGTGTCCGGGCTTTCCAGGTAGCTCGTCTCCTTTTTTGTCGTAAGTCAGCTTCGTACCAGAGCGCCAGCCCGGTTTTATGTCGATCTCGATGACTTCAGTGACCTCGGTCATGGCGTTAGGGCCGGGTGCGTGTGGACCGACAAAATTAACTTTCCGTGTGACTTTCAGCTTCTTGACCCCGCCTGTGAACAAATCCTCCAAAGCGACGGGGTACTTCACCACGTCGTGGGACGGACCTCGCTTCGCACTGTTGTGCTGTTGCGCGCCGCCCGCCCTGGGCGCGAACCCGCCGCCCATGCCTCCTGCCCCAGCGCCGAACATCTGCTCGAAGATGTTGAACGCGTCATCGCCGCTGAACTGGTACTGGGCGCCACCAGGCGCCCCCCCCGCGCGCGCGCTGAAGCCTTGCCCGAAACCACCTTGTGGCATTTCGCTCGAGGGAGCCCTCCCACCTCGTCCTTCGGGCGTACCTGGCCCCACGCCCGCACCGCGTTTCAAGCCTTCCTCTCCGTACCGGTCGTATATCGCGCGTTTGCTGGAATCACTCAAAACGTCGTACGCCTCGGCGCATTCCTTGAACTTGGCTTCGGCGTCGGGGCTTCCCTGGTTCTTATCAGGATGCCATTTCATCGCGTTCTTTCGGTACGCTTTTTTCATCGCAGCATCGTCCGCGTCGCGAGGCACACCGAGAATGCCGTAGTAGTCCTTACCCATAGCGACGCGATGTTGGTGGTTTCGCGTCGAGGTACAGAGAAGCGCGGATTGGCGAGTATCGAAATGCGGGAGGTGTGCTCTGCTGCACGAGGGGAAGTGCGAGATCGAACGATCGATCTTCTCGGACGCGACGACGATTCAGATTCGCTGACGCATTTTTGAGCTCGCTCACGCTTTCTAGGAAGCCTCAACGCACAACGTCGCGCACACGACACCCTCCGCCATGTCTTCCGGCGTGGAAACTCGCGCGCACAAGCGAAAGCGCGAGCGCCTCGATGCTAACGCGGCGAACGCGGGCGATGCCATTCCCGGCCTTCTCAACGACATCGTCGTCACGCACATTTTGAGATCTGAGAATTTCGACGACCCCGCCGATCTCGCACGGCTCCCAGCGGTGAGCCACGCGATGCGCGACGCGGTGGCGGCGATGGTGATTGGGTTTGCGGAGCTTGGGATGTTTAAGCGCGGTGAAGCGCCTGGAACGGGGAGGTCGCCTGTCGCATCGAGTATACCTTTGTGAGGCAGAGGCGAGGGGTGGACATCTCGAAGAGTTGAAGGATTTTCGCGCGAACGACACACCGTGGGACGAGTCGACGTGTTGGGCGGCGGCGATGGGGCCCTCGAGGCACCTCGAGGTAATGAAGTGGGCGCGCGAGAGAAGCCGCGCATAGGACGAGGAGACGTGCATGGGTGCGGCAGAGGGCGGGTACCTCCAGGTGCTGAGTGGGCGCGCACAAACGGGTGTCCGTGGGATTGGCGACGTGCGCGAACGCGGCGCAGGGCGGGCACCTCGAGGTGCTGCAGTGGGTTCACGAGAACGGCTGCCCGTGGGACGAGGATACGTGCTGGTGTGCTGCGCAGGGTGGCCACCTCGAGGCGCTGCAGTGGTTGCGCGCGAACGGCTGCCCGTGGGATAGGTTCGTTCTCGTAGCGGCGACCACGCAAGGGCATCTCGAGGTGTTAAAATGGGCGATAGCGAACGGCTGCCCTGAATTAGAGTGAGGCCTTTTAGCATCGTTGTTTTCTTCTCAAAGCAAAGCTTTGTTCCCTTCGAGAGCATGCTGAGCCTTCCGTAAATGCAAATCGGCGCTTTACTTTTTGCGATACAATCGCGTCACACCGCTCAAGCCGTCTATCTACAGACTTGTCTATCACCCCTAAACCCACTACCACTAACGTCTCACTTTCCCTCGTTTTCCTTCGCCAGCTTTTCGCTCACCGCGTTCGTCAGGGCATCCAAGGCGTCCCACGTGCTGTTCACGCCCCGCAGCGGTTCCGAAACCTCCAGGTCTTTGTCCTTTGCGAAGTTCGAAGCGGCGTACTTCTTCTTTTCTTTCGGTTCCTCAACTTTTTTCTCCTCGCCCAACTCCTTCCTCGCCGCTTCCCAGATAGATTCCGGAGGCGCGGCTTCGTTGGACCGAGCCAGGGATGCGAGGTCGGTCAGGGAAACAGGTCTGCTGCCGACGGATGTGTCGAGCTTTTTAGACGCCGACAATACGTCGTCTTTATCGATTTTTGTGTCATCCTGCGACGCGGTTTCTGAACTCGTGGATTCTTTTGTCATCTCGGCATCGAGTTCTGCGTCGCTCCGATCACACGTCGCGTCGCTCTCCAAGTCCTTCGTCTTCCCCCCCCCCCCCCGCCCCCCCCCCCCACCCCCGGACACCCACCAGAATCGACTCAAACACCCCCCGCATCGCCGCCACGCTTTCCTGTTCACTCATTTCGTCCAGCAAATCCGGGGGGAACTTTTCGTGGATCTCGTTCAACACAAACGTCACCGCGTCCGTTTCCTTTTTGAACCCTTTCGCGGCTTTCACTTCGGAAACCACCGACCGCATCAGCACGTTTATTTCCCGCGCACCCGTAGAACCGGCCGGCGCGTTGTCCACCGAGTCCATCAGGGATGACGCCATCGCGGCTCGTTTCCGCTCCAGGTCCCTTCGTACCAGTGTGATTTGCGTTTTCTTGATCTCTCTCTCCGTGGGGGGGCGGCCTTTTGGTTGGTCGACGTTCGCGGCGTCGAAAAAACGGGCCACTGCGAGTGTGCCGAAAAAGTGTCAGTCCCGTGTTGGGCGTGTATTGGACGATGTATGGACAAACAGGGAGGGGTAATCGGTCCGAACAGTCACCAGCGTTAGAGGTAAAACAGGGAGGCTCCTGATTTGGAAAAGGCGCAATACGTACTGGCTTCGCGCTGGTACAACACAAACAACGCGTCGCACGCCAAACCGCCCGCGATGGGCGCCCAGAGATTCGAATCGTCAACCGTCACGAAACACAAACACTGCGCGACCAACGTGACGCGGCTCCGGAAGCCGTCGAAGAACTGCTTGACGCTGTTGTTGAACATGAGCGAACCAACGGGCGAGGCGCCCGGTTGGCCAGCTTTTTTTTTGTTTTTGTTTTCGTGGGCAGTACCGCTTTTACCAATCGAAAAGGGAACCGGGTTCGTGTCGGTATCCTCAAGCGACCAGCTGGTTTCGCTGGCAGACGCGTTGTCTGAAGACGCGTCGTCGTAACCCTTGGAACTTTTTTTCCCATCGTCCCCGCCTGTTTTGTTTCCCTTCATCACCCTCTCAACCTCCGTCTCGTCCATCGGAATCATGGTTTGTTTCCCCGTGATTGTATCCCGCTCCACCCGGAACGCCCGGACGGATTGCGTCATGCGTTTCGCGGAGGAACGCAGTTTCGCCTCCAAATACAGGTACACGAAAAACACAGCCGCGTCTGCGTTTGTAAAAGAAAAGGTCAAAACGTGTTTCGGACCGCGTTCGTGACCTATGTTCCGCAAACAGGGAGGCCGTATTCGAGCGGAACGTAGGGTCCCCGGAATTGGGAAAGCGCTTTCCCAATACGTACACTTGGCGTTCCCCTCGACTTCGTACGGCTCGAACCCGGTTTCCACCAACCGATCGGTGAGCCATTTGCCCAAGAAACCAATCACCACGGCGCGCTCCAGCATCTCATCCGTCACGCGCGCGGTCGCTGCGACCAAAACGTCTTGAAACCACGGCATCGACCGACACGGGTTCGCCAGGGCTTCTTCCCGTTGGTACCCGAAAAGCGCGCGTTTGATTTTGTTGGATTTTGATACCCCTCTCGTGTCGTCACTCAAAAACGCGTTCCCATCGCCGTCCCACTTCGGAAGCATCACCTGCGTTTGTTTCGGGAATTTTGGGTCAGTCCTGTAAGGCCATGTGTATGCGCGTTCAGTCACCCGAAATTGGCTCCCCGACACAATTTGTCATGATTTGGGAAACGCGCGGTACGTACCAGGGCGTCCAGAAAAGCCACGGGGAGTGCGAATTGCAACCCGTGAATCGTGCTTTGCAGGTCGGGGTGAATTAACGCCACCGCGTTGATTCCGGCGAAAGAACCAAGCACCACCGCGAGTGAGCCTTTCACGCCGCCCGTCACGACGAGCAGGTTCAGGAGTTGGAACCAGTTTTCGTCTGGACGGTCTTCCGGTTCAGTTTCTAACCCCGAAAGCGTGGTTTCAAGCGTGGATTCCATACCCACCAGCGTGGTTTCAACTTGGGATTCAAGCTCTTTCCCTTCCCGTTTCAACGCGTCCAACTCGCCTTCGAGCTCTTTATTGCTCTTTTCAAGCGCTCTCATCTTCGCTTGAAGCATAGATTCAAGCTCCGCGGGTTTCCCTTCCGCTTTGGCCTCTTCCCATTCCCTCAACGTTTCCTCGAAAAGCGTCATCGTCCGAGCTTCAAGCGTAGATTCAAGCTCGGCAGATATCCCTTCCGTTCGTACGAACTCTTCCCATGCGCTTTCCGCTTTCTCGCCCTCGCCTTCGAGCTTTTGCGTTTCTTTTTTTAAATCCGCCAATTCTTTTGTTTCGGCATCTCCATCTCCGTCGCTCCCACCGTTTGCCACCTCCCCCTTTGCGGATTGAACCTCATCCTCCGGGTTCGGTGACTCCGCGTCGTCGTTCGAACCGGACGAGTGCTGGTCATCGCGAAACGCGTGTATTTGGAGTGAGATCCGACGCCGCCGTGGTGGGGACTCTGCTCGCGTGTTCCAAACGAACGAAGAAATAGACTCGGGCAGTTGTGAGCCTCGGACGGGACGACGCACCCGAGATCTGTCGTCCCGGACATGGCGTGTCGATGACGCGACAACGACCCTGCGCGTTATCGAAACCAAAGCCGTGGTCACCACGGGAGCGCACGCCGAGGTCGGCGTGCGGAACACAACGCTCGCCATCGTGCACGCAGGGCCCAGCCCCAGCGGTTTGCCTCGAAAAGTGAGCGAGACGGCGGTGTGGGGTAAGATATTTTGGTTTTACAAATGGAAAATCTATTCACCGCATCCCATCGTCCTTCCGCTTCCCCCGCTGCGACTCCTCCCTGGCTTTACTCAGCACCTCATCCTGGAAAGCCCGAATCTGTTCCCGGTTATCTGCGTCAAACCTGGACACCTCGCTCAGGGCGTCTGTGAACACCGAACCCGCGCGCTCCAGCAAGGTTTCGGCCAACGACTTGCCAACGAAAAAGGAATCAAGTATTTCTCGGGACTCTCGCATCTCCTTTGTCTCAGGCGCCGTCGTCGTCGTGGCCTGTGTGTCCGCAGCGCGACAAAGCACCCGCCGGGTGGCGCGCTTGCCGTTGGGGCGGGTCAATTGGGCCACCACGGGAGCGCGAAGCGTGGGGCTTAAATGCGTGACCGACATCGCACGTGCGCGACCACGAATGACGTCAATCTCGAGTTGGGGACGACAGACGCGAAGAGCTCATCGACCGGACACGGCACGTTTGAGACTCGATCTTTAGTACTCTACATGTGAGAATGGTGGATTACATTGCGCCCTTTCGGCTCTTGAATTCTAGGTTCGTGCTGCTTCGGGTGCCGTGGAGTCGCTCGCCGTGGACCCGCCGTGTCCCGGTGACCCTGCATGCGCGGCCCCGGCGCTGGGGGCGCGCGCGCTCGCCCCCCCGCTCGCCCCACCGCCTGTCCCCCGCGATTCTCGCTGCGACGACCCCGCAATCCCCACCAGCCCCTCCCACGCCGCGGTCGCGGCGCTTGTAATTTCCGCCATCGCCCTGTGTGTCTGGTCCCTCGCGTAGGTCACCGCGGTAACGGTGGCGTCCGCGTTGCTTGCGAACCGGTTCACCCAAAGGGGGGGCGCCTTCGAGTTTTAAAGAAAGTGTCAGTTTTGTATGGTCAAACAGTCTTGGGATTTGGGAAATACGAATACTTACCTCCACGCCGAGGCGCAAACACAGCTCCTGGCAGAAGTGGTTACAGTTTCGCGACAAAAGCTCGTACTGCGATTTGTGACGGGAAACGGGCATCAGTCTCTTCCGGAAGGCGAGCGCGGGTGTACTTCGTGACCCGTGTATCCCGGATTGGGTAGTTCCGCCCGTGGTACCGGACTTTCCGACAGTACTCCGTAAAACGCGGACGGTAACGCAGGCGTATGTGATGTGTGTGATAATTAGCATCATCACGGGGTGCACTCAACGAGGGGCGGTAACCGTTGCGTGTCGGATTTGGGAAACACGCAAACAACCCAACCGTACCTGGTGTCCCGGCCACTGCGTTTGCAGCACGTGCATCATCCCTTGAACCCGGGCGGGGGCTAAACTCGTCACCCCAAGCGCCACGCTTTCCCGGTACGTATACCCGGTGTTGCCTTTCGGGGGGCACGGGTAAACACCGGTGCCTTGGTCGCAGTACCCGAAGGACCACTCGTACCCGTTCACCTCCACCGCGCCGTGAAAAATACCACCCGCGCCGAGGGCATCTTTGGTGAACCGATTGAGGTTCGTGATCGCGGCGTTCGCGGATTCGTACGACGTGTTCGTGATGTCGTACACGTGCAGCGTGACCAGGGACATCTTCCCTACTAGGGTCTAGAGTACCCTAAACCCCAAACCCTAAACCCGGCAACCCCCGCCAGACCGTGACCGCGACACGACAGCGCCACCCCAGTGTGCGTCCGAGGCGGGGGCACGCAACGCACGCTCCCTGAAAATCCGCGGCCCACGAAAAACCTCTAAAACATTTGGACGACACTCGTTGAGGCCATTCATTGGACATCGGAGCGCTGTCGCGACCTCTCAGACGACGACGCGCTGTCGGGCGCGACGGTCGGTTCGTGGGTCGCGGACCGATCGGGGGCGTTTTGTTCGAGGACGTAGTGTCCGACGAGCAGGTTCCGGGCTTAGGGTTTAGGGGCCGAGGCTACCAAAGCTTCTGATTCGAAATGGTCGGCACCCTGTATTTACTCGTGCAAACCCAAGCCGTGGTCATCTTGTTTGGGTTCTTCGTGGCGTGGCACTGGGCGGCGCTGCGTCGTCGCGATGGGCGCCAGCGGTTGGAGCGTTTGGGAACTGCCCGAACTGTGTATTGCGTGGGTGGACAGAAACCAGGTTTAGGTACGAGTCGTGCACGGGGGGGTGAAGTCGGATCTGATTTGAAATCGAAAGGCGAGAGAGCCGAATTGCAATCGAAACCCGACGCCGCGCCGCGCGTCCACGTGGTACTCCCCGTGAAGCGCCGCGGCGCCGAAACCGAACGGAACTGGAGAACGCAACTGCACACTTGTTACTCCGGGGCGGTGGATTACTTGTTTGTCGTGGAGTCTGCAGCGGACGACGCGGTGAAAGGTTTTTATCGGCTGATGAAAAATCTGGCGGGCGATGGATTCGTGATACGTGTTGAAAACGGCACAAGCGCCACCGCGTTTGGCAAAATCGGGACGCGACATTCTTTCTCCACGCCGCGAGGCGCGCGGCGCACCGTACGGATGGTCATCGTCGGGTCCTCCAAAAGTAACTCGCAAAAGATACACAGCATGCTTTGCGGGGTTCGCCACGCTTCGGAAAACGCAAAATACGTGTTGTTCATGGACGACGACATCCGCGCGCACGCCAACACGATTGGCGTTTCGGTGCGGAGCATGCGGATGACAAGAGGTGGAAGACCCTTGGGTAAGAGTAAAAGTGGAAACTCGACACCAAAAAAAACTTTCCTGGCCAACGGTTTCCCCTTCGACCTGCCCTCAAAAACCGGTACCTTCGCTGATTACCTAACCATGGTGTACCACCTTGTGCTGCTGATTGCGTTTTCGCACGGCGAGTTTGGCAAGAACGTGTGGGGCGGGTGCATGATGCTCGAGCTGGATAGTTTCGCTAAAAACAAACACGGGTTGGTGAGCAAATACGAAACCGGCGGGTACAGCGACGACCTGATTCTCGCCGCGCTTTGCGACGAGTTTGGCGAGGGAGTCGCGTGTCCTTGCGAGCTGGTGTTTCCGCAGCGAATGAGTGATAATCAGAGCCTAAAAAACTGGTGGAACTACTTGCGAAGACAGCTGTTCGTGATGGACACGTACGTCTCAGGGCGAAACAAACGAATAAACCACGGGATGTTGTTTGTGTTGAGTTACCTCAGTTTTGTCGCGACCTCCGGAATTACGTGGAGTTTTGGTAAAGTTTTCGTGGGGGCATTTAGTGTGGTGCTGGGAGGTGGCTTGGAAGGTGGTACCTACGAAGGTGCAATGGAAGTTGTTACCTACGACCCACTTCATTTGCTCACCCTCTTTGCCTTTGCAAGCGCCTTGTCCGCGGCGAAAGCGATGTACAAAGAGCTCGCAGTCCTGTGTTTCCGGTTGGGCGACGCCGACGTGGTAAACGACGTGCACGAAATAAACTGGGTAAAAGTGGGAATCGCGTTTTGGATTACCTACTCCGTTGTGCCTTTCGTTGCGATAACAACGCTTGTGATGGACGACGTGACCTGGGCTGGCATTAGGTACCGGAAGAAAAAAGGGAGAGTGACGCGCTTGTAACTACGGATGCGGCGAAAATAGCAGCCAACTTTTTTATGATGAGGAAACCCTTTTTCGCGTTTTTATCGCCTCGCCATTTTATCCTTGTGTCGGCGCCGTCGATGCACGGACAGACCATCCCGCGCCGTGATGTCGCTGGTTTGTCACGTCGCCGTGGTCGCGCGGGCCTCGGCGTTTGGGTTCTGCCGCGGTGTCTGTGTCAGGGCCAGGGCCGCGCGATGCGATGGGTCACGCCCCAGGGCATTTAGTCTGGTCTCGCTGCCCTCGCGAAGACGACCCCAAATGCTGTCGAAATCCGTCGGCGGCGTCCCCGGTGGTCCCTTCGCGGTGGGCCGCTTTATCTGCGCGCGCGCCACCAGTGACCCCCCCGACGCCGCTGCTGCCACGGCGGTTGCGAAAACCGAGGCGCTGGTCGCCGAGGCGGGCGAGAAGATCCGGACCCTGAAAGCGTCTGGCGGAACGAACACCGACGACGCGGTCGTCGCGGGGGTCGCGGAGCTGAAAGCGCTGAAGGCAAAGCTCTCGGAGTTGCAAGGCGTTGTTGATGTACCCAAGACGCAAAAAAATCCAGAAAAGCAAAGCAAGCAAGGAGGCAAGCAAGCAGAGCAGCCTCAAGCGAGCAAGCCTACCCAGCACCAGGGGAAGAAAGGAACCGGCGACGAATCCGCATCCGCGGGCGGCACGTCCAGCGCGGAGGAGGTGAAAAAGGTTCGGCTGGGGAAAGTCGCCGCGATTCGCGCGGCGGGGGGCGAGCCGTTCGCGTACCGGTTCGACCGGACAGCGAAGACGGCTGTGTTGCAGGCTGAATACGCACACCTTGGGGATGGCGAAGAAGTGGTTGGCAAAACACAAGCCGTGTGCGGCCGGGTCAAAGCCAAAAGAGTATTCGGCAAACTCGCTTTTCTCTCATTGGAAGACGACTCTGGATCCGTTCAGTTGTTCGTGGATAAAAAAAGGCTAGACTGCGGCGCGGGAGGCGAGGGAAGTTTCAAAAAAATCGTGGATCTGGTTGACATGGGCGACATCGTGGGCGGTTGCGGTACCGTGAAGCGCACGGAAAAAGGCGAACTGTCAGTCGTTCTTGATTCGTTCCAGATCCTCACGAAATCGCTCCTGCCGCTTCCGGACAAACACAAAGGCTTGACCGACAAAGAAACCCGGTACCGCCAGCGGTACGTGGATTTGATCGCCAGCGCGGAGGTGCGCGAGGTTTTCAAAGACCGCGCGCTTATTATCAGCACGATACGGCGGTTCCTTGATGACCAAGAATTCATGGAGATGGAAACCCCGGTTCTGGAGTCGTTCGCGGGAGGCGCCGACGCGAAGCCGTTCAACACGTTTCACAACGCGCTCGGGATGAGTTTAACGTTGAGGATCGCGACGGAGTTGCATTTGAAACGGCTGGTGGTGGGCGGGTTCGAGAGGGTATATGAGCTCGGGCGGGTGTTCCGCAACGAAGGACTGAGCACGCGGCACAACCCGGAGTTCACGTCGGTGGAGGTTTACCAGGCGTACGCGGACGTGAGTGATATGCTGCAGTTAACCGAGGAGATGATCGTCCAGGCGGCGGTTAAGGTGCACGCGAGAAGAACCAACTCTTCTGACGTGTCAGGGTTGAAAAAGGAAGTTAAAAGCTCGTTGCAAATCCCGTACGGCGACGAAACAATCCACCTCGGCGACCGGCCGTGGCGCCGCGTGTCCATGAACGATTTAGTGTTGGAACACTGCGGGGTCGACGTGCTGAACACGTTTCACAGTGAACGAGGAGGCGCTTTTGCGGGCGACTTGGTTGCGTGCAAAACAGCTGCTGTAACTGCGTTACGAGCCTTGGGCGACAAGGAATCTCTGGCTGGCGTTCCCGGCGTGGAACAAGCGCAAAGCGTCGGGCACGTGTTGAACGAGATGTTCGAGTCGGTTTGCGAAAGTAAGCTGCGACAGCCCACGTTCGTGACGAACCACCCCACCGAAATTAGCCCTCTTGCGAAACCGCACCGGAGCGAACCTGGTGTTACGGAGCGGTTCGAGTTGTTCGTCGTGGGAAGAGAGCTGGCGAACGCGTTCAGCGAGCTGACCGATCCAGTGGACCAACGGGACCGGCTTGAGGCACAAATCGCTGGGCACAAAGAAGCCCAGGCGATTCAACGAGAAGCAGCGGCGGCTATGGGCAAAAGGTCTCTGCAAGAGTTCGAAATGGAAACGTACCCCCTACAGATGGACGACGATTTCGTCACCGCCTTGGAGTACGGCATGCCCCCGACCGCGGGCATGGGCCTCGGCGTCGATCGGCTGGTGATGCTGCTCACCAACGCGCCGTCCATACGCGACGTCATCGCGTTTCCGCTGCTGAAGAAAATCGAGTAACAGGGTATTTAATAAGCTTCCGATTACGTGATACGTAAACACAGTAAGCCAGTTTACCAGGGAAGACAGTAAGCCAGGGTCATAAACCTGTCAGAAGACAGTATATCGATACTGGCTTACTCAACATGTACAACCCACACTACACACACACAACCTACCAGCTGTACACACTCTACCCGTCCACTACCTATTCCCCTAATCCGTACACAACCCGCGCATTTCCGCGCAAAACTTTGCGCTGTCGATCCTCGAATTCGGCGCCGCGAACGGATTGGACATCGCCTCGGCGTACGCGTCGTGGATTTTCGCGAACACTTGTTTAATGTCAGACTCCTGTTGAACAAAACTATCGTCGTACACCAACAGAAAAACCGCGCGCGTGTTTGTTTTGTACGCGAACACTTTGGCCTGTTCGGTGGGGAACACCATCCCCAGAAACGGGTCTTTCTGGATTTGAGACGATGAGGTTTGGTGTCCGGAGGTGGCGCCCGGGTTCCCGGGTGGCGTTTGGTTCCCGTTCCCTTGGTCGGTACTGGACGAAGCACTCGCGCCACCGCCCCCACCAGCGCTTCTCAGTTCCACCTCATCAAGCGCGCAGTGCAAAACGTGCAGATACGCGTTCGCATCATTCTCGGTTTCGCCGAACGTCGTGATGTGCACCGGGGCATTGTTAGGGCCGATCACGCCGACGCACCGTAACCCGGCCGACATCGCGGCGTTTTTTTTGATGATTACTTGGTCGCCGTACGCACTCCCTCCGGCCGGCCTTAAGGGCACCGCCGACGCGGCGCGCGCGGGCACTGTGCGGGAAGGGAACGAGTTGGGGCGTTCTGGGGAGATGCAATATGAAGCAGTTTCGGTTTTGTCATGAACATTCATTCCCGCATCATAATACGCAGGTAACGTCTCACTGACTACACACTAAGCAGTACCCACTACCAACCACCCGTCACTTCTCTCCACTCGTGTCCATCACGTCAATCAATTTTTCCCCTCTCACCATCCCGGTGACCCCCCTGGTGATGACGTGACTCACCGCGCCGGTCGGGCCAAAGAAAAGTGTCAAAAGTAACGAGTGCGCCGCAAACACGTCGTTTTTTTGCGAATCCAAATACACCCACCGCCCCACGAACAAGTCCATCGCGATGAAGTGCGCCCACCCCACGGCCATGCACCACTGGTACGAGAACCCTTTTGCGAGTGCGGCGAGGTCGGGCTTGCCCGTGCTGAAAGCTTCTAGAATTCGCGGGTCATGGAAACTAAACCATGTCAGGTACAGGTAAACGCCACAGGTCAGGAACGGCACCGCGTTCCCGCGCATCACCGCTTTCGTGACCCGGTTTTTCGGCGCGAACATCATCGCCCCCCACAACGGAAAGATCGCCGCGTTCTCCACTGCGAACACCTGCGCTGGCGTGGGGATCCAGGAAAGGTCGGGGGGGGGGAAACCGATGGGCACGACGTTCAAGGTTTTCGTTTCATGGCCTCGGCCTCGAATTCTGGACAAACTCCGTTTGGTGGAAGCGCTCGCGGAAAGCACACGCGGCGCGTACGCCGCGGATGGGTTCGGCGCGGCGCGCGAGCGCGGCGAGGCGAACGCCAGGGAAGGGACACCGAGCGCCACGGACATTCGGGGTGCGACCGGGGAATGGGGTCGAGTTGGGGGGCAGTCGGCACTTCTGTTGAGACGAAAGCACGTTTACCAATGAAAAAAGAAACTGATGACGATTTTCCGCTCCCCCGCAACCGTTAACCGCCACGACCCTGACCCACCCTTGCTCAGTCGCCTCGCGCGCGATGGACTCGCCCGGACACTCGCCCACGTTCGCGGCCTCTGGCGGTCGAGGGTGTGGCCCGTTTCAACTGTCCAGCGATGAGGACGACCCGGTGGTGCACGAACCCAGAAGTTTGTTCGGGGCGCTGGACCACAGCCGCGAGGGATCTGTCGACCCGACATCGTTCTGGGACAAAACCTTACGCGGTGTCAGTGGAGGCGTGGGCGGCGTACGACTCGTCGCCGAGACCGCGGCGCACGAAACAAACGCGTTGTTAGGCACGACCAGCCAAGGCCAAGCACACGGCACTGACGACGAAACGTTAGAGATGTACTTCGCGGACGGCAAACGGCGGGCGGAGCGGAAACTGCGGCTGGTGCGTCATCCCTCTTCCGAAGGGGAGGTTGCGCATTTCGTCGACGACGGCGTTGACG
>Ga0222633_1000332_pt1 | contig 48195 bp, 50 predicted proteins | sample AntAcemetageno48_FD_179816 | JGI IMG/M metagenome (GOLD analysis project Ga0222633, IMG submission 179816) | Saline water microbial communities from Ace Lake, Antarctica - #48 | ecosystem: Environmental > Aquatic > Non-marine Saline and Alkaline > Saline | place: Antarctica: Ace Lake | collected...
TCCCCCCCCCCCCCGCCCGTCCGCCGCGTCCGCGCCGTAGGTATCGTAGGTGGCTCTTTTGTGCTTATCACTCAGCACGTCCCACGCCTTGTTCGTCTTTTTAAACGCATCCTCCGCGCCGGGGGCGGTGTTTTTATCCGGGTGCAGTTGCAGCGCGAGTTTTCGGTAGGCTTTTTTTATCTCAGTCTCCGACGACGATTTCGCCACCCCGAACAACTCGTAGTAATCCTTCACCCGCGTGATACGCGCCACCAGGTCTTTTTGTTTCGCGGTGAACTCACCACGGCCCGCGTTCGGGTCGTGCGCTTCTGGTTTTCGCGCCGGTTTAGAGCCGGACGAAGAAGCCCCCGCGCTCCCGCCCGCTCGCGATCCATTTCGCGAATGCACTTTTTTCGCCAGCTTCGTAAGATCGCTCTTCTCGAAACACGTGGACGTGTCCGCGTGGTGAAGCTTCAAGAACGCTCGGAGTTCGCTGACGGACATGGCATCCACGTCGGTCGCCATGCTCGCGGATCGAAGGGGCACCCGGCACGCGACTCGCCCAACTCGCGCCGCGCCGCTGAGGTGTGAACTCTCCGATCTTTCGATCGCTGCAATTTCGTCCCGCGGCTCCTTTTCGCAACTTTTGTCGTTTTTTACGAGAAAGGTCTTGACAGCGGCGAAAAAGGCCAAAAAGGACACGTTAGTCTTGCGAAAACACCATTAACTCAGGAATCAATGGTCTAAAACCTCCAATGATCACTTTTTTGGGAAAAAAGTGCGTTTCGCGGTCGTCCAATTAAACGCGAATCTTTCAATTTTCTCATCGACCATCGTGCGGGTGAACATTGGCGAGTCGCGGAGGCGGGATGTGAGCTCGCGTTCGAACCCATCAGACTGTTTAAGCCCCGATTAAAAGCGCCGAGGCGCACGCGCACACTCTCAGCGCGTCGGATGACGTCGTCGTCACCCCGCAAAGCCGCCACACCCGGTTCGCCCGAAACGGAGTTTTCGTCCTTCACCAAGCCGCGGCCGCACCAGACCACGGCGTGTGTACGTCGCCAGCGCCCCCTCCAGAGACAGGGTTTGCATACTATCGGTGCGTTCAAAGTCTGTGACTAATTTACCCCGAAAAATATGACCGTTTAATGGGTACGTGCACGCTCTTTCGCCAGAGCTCTCGCTTCGGGAGATCTCAAGCATCTCCTTGAAACGGTCCGCGCGTCGCTTGGGCATGACCATAAACTTCGTGTCATGGCTTTTAGTCATCGCATCTGCGTTGATCGTACTATATGATATATGCATCGAGGGTTTGTGAGGTAAAATTCACCGCCGCCCCCGCCCCAGCCCCCGCCCCGCACGGCATTCCGCGTGGGCGCCCGAGCAATCACTGACACCTTTGAAAGTTGATTTTTCAGATCCTGCATCTCGCGACCCTTATAGGCAATAACGGCCGCCCATTCCTTCTTCACGGCGGTTAACTCTGCCTAGCTGGTCTTACATGATATACACGCCCTGGCATACCTCTTTTTTCTGCGCCCGCTTTGGGTTTGTGACCGCGAGACTGCGCGCCACGTCGAGTATACGTGACAAGAAACTGACTTTCTTTTCATATTTCGTTTCGAGTATCTGTCAATCTATCATCCCTACGCGCCACCACCATCGTATATGAGACGTGGGGCGGGGGGCGGCGTCGTGAAAGGGTCTTTACGGATGTTATAATGAAGCTGTGAAACTTTCGTGGCATGTAAAGGCCGGGTAGTGACGTATCACCGCGACGCTTGGGGCCATGGATGGGCGCACTCGAAAAGTTTCGGTATTTTTTCGATAAACGTGACCTTTTTGGCCTTTTTTCGCCGCTGTGCTTGAGTTTTATTCATAATCCGGACTACTTTTTTCCAGTATTCATCAGGAAAAGCACTCGACACCGATGGGCGTCCCTCCACACCGGGGCGCCTCTCCCCGATGACCTCCCTGGGTGTCACTTCCGGCGGCGACCCGTCGCAGTGGCACGGGAGCTTCGACTGCGTGAAATGCGGGCGCAAACGGCTGCCCGCGGTGGATTTCAGCGCGAACGCGGTGAGTAAGCACCGGAAAGACGCCACGAAGCCGATGCGGTGCAAGCAGTGCACCGCGTCTGCGGAGGAGACGGAAAGAGCGCTGGCGTCTACGATGGCGAAACTCAGGGTGAAGGAATCCGGTACGGATACCCCTGATACCACGGCTACGCACGCGTGCTCGGAATGCAAGCAATCGAAACCGCCCACCGAGTTCTCCAACAAACAGCTCATTCAGAAAGGCCCTGGGAAACAGCGGTGTCGATTGTGCTGCGACGCCGGCGAAGCGAACGCCGCGGCTGTCTCGAAAACCTCGACCGAGCTGAAACTGAAACAAGCACGTGACGCGAGCGCTGAAGCAGAACGCACGAACGACCCATGCAAAGTTGCCGTCTTCGCGAAAGAAGCCGCGCTTGAAGCGGAGTTGGTGACCGGTCTGAAGCCGCGCAGAATGGGGGGCGGTCGCGGCAGAGGCGGAGGCGTGCGCGGCAATTCAACGCTCGGCAGGGGCGGGCGGAGTAGTTAGCGGGAAGGGGTTACTTCAGTCCGTGACCAGGGTGTACAGCCTACACGTAGTTATGAACGTGTTGAAAGTGCATCACGAACGGAAGTGGTTAGTTCGTGGGGTGAATGCGTGGCGTCGAAAGTAGTCTACTGTTTACGCCCCGACCTCGCCCGCTTCGGCGTCGATAGCCTCGCCGTCTTCGCCGAGCTTGCCCTCTCCCAACCCGTCCAGCGCATCCGCAGACTCGATGTTCGTCCACGCCGCCAGCTCCACGGGAGCGGCTTCGGCTGGCGGAGAAGCACCGAGCCCCCCGGTTTTGCTCTGCACGGCCTTGTCGATGACGTCGTTGACCAACGTGAGCCCCGCGGTCACGATGTCTTTCGTGGCGCCCGAAATCGTAACCTCCTGTTTCTTCCGGTCAACCTTGATCGCGGCGCCGGTGCGCGCGGTCATGGAACGCGCGTTCGTGCCTCCCTTGCCAATGATCAGCCCACCGTGGCCTTGGGTTGGGATGGTTTCCGAAAAAGCGTGGTGGTGTTGTTGTATTTGTTGGAAATTGTTGGAAGAAGCGCCCGGCGCGCCGACGCGGTTCCCGGAATCCTCCTTGGTCTTCCGTCCGAACGCGGCGGCGGCGCGTGCGTCCCGCAAAGCCAGCGCCTCCGCGATTTCACCCTCAATCGCGGCCTTACCCGTCCCCACGATCGTTTCAGAGCCCCACAAACGCATCACCCGCTCAAGCTTGTCCCAGACCATGTAGCACTGCGTCTGGCACTGCGACGTCGCAAAAGAAAAGGGTCAGTCTTGTAAGGTTTAGGGTTCGTGACTTGTGCTCCGCAAACAGCGCGTTTGTGCCGTGTTCGTAACAGCCGGGATTACGCCAGTGGGAGTGACCCGTAGTGCACCGTAATTAGTCAAACACGGGGGTGTAAACCGTTGTCCGGGATTTGGGAAACGCCCTCCGGCCGTACCTGCAGGATCTTGATGTTGCACCCGCCGAGGCCCATGACTTTCCCGATGGCTTCGCCCGGGATGACGATTTCCACGGCCGGCGGCGTGTCTTTTTCCGGACCAGCCGGCATGTGGGGTAAGTCAGCCAGCTTCAGCAGCATCTCGATCTGGGACTTGGCTTTGTCCACCGCGGGTTTCGTGCCAATCAGGGTAATAAACGGGTGGTCCCGCACCGTGCGGATCTTACACCCCGTTTCGGTTTCCAGCTTAAACACCCTCGCGCCTCCTTTGCCGATGATTAGTCCTCGGTGCTCGGAAGGACACGGCACGTCCACCTCGACCTGGTGTGCGGGGCGCGTGTGTTGTTGTTGCTGGTGGCTTCCTTGTCCTTGATAGCCGTTGCCGGCTTGGTAGTTTCCTGCCGGGTAACCTCGTGCTCTGTCATCGTACTGTTGTTGTTGTTGTCTTCCACGGTCATCGCCAGGGTAGCTGTTCATACCTCCCCCGGGGGCACCTCCGCGCGTCCCGCCGTTGTCGTAGTCCCTTAGTTTCCCCCGAAGCTCGTGCACCGCGGCGTCCACCGCCCGCAAGTCCCCCCGCACCTTCACCACGCGCAAGCCACCCGCGGGCTCGCCAGGCTCGGGTTTGTGGATATGTACGTGCGCGCCTGTTCGTTCCTGTAAGCTCTTAATGTTCACCCCGCCCTGGCCGATCACCATCTTCGCAACCTCCGCGGGGACCTCCAGGACGTGTTCTACTTCGCCTTGATTGTCGTCGGCTTGGTACGCGCCCGCATCCTGGTAGCCCTGATCGCGACCGCCGCCCATCACGTCGCGTCGCGGGGGATATTGGTCGCGTCGTTGCGGTTCGTACCGGTCGCCGTACCCGTCGTGCGCAGAGAGGCCACCTCCCCGGACGCGATCTTCAACGTACCCATACCCGTCATCGCGCTGCGGCGGGGGGGCGGGGTATGCGCTCTGAGGCGCCGGGCCTCGTCCCAGCCCGGGCGCGACAGGCCCGCGATCGTAAGTGTCCCTCCGATCGTACCCGCCGTACCGGTCGTTCGGTGGCGGGCCTCCGTACGGTCGGTCGACACCTCGATCGTACGGTCCGAACCTCCCGTACTCCGGCTCCGCGCGCTGCGGCCCCCCGACGCCGTACCCGTCTCGGGGCGGGTACGCATCCGCGGGATGACGCCCTTGCGGAGGCGGGTACGCCGCGTAGTCCTGACGCAACTGGGGATGGTAATTATCGTTTGGATCAGGACCTCGGGTGTCACCTCTGCCGTCCCATCCCCGATCGCCCTGTCGCGCGTAGTACCCGCCTCTGTCCAGTGGCGGATCTCTGCTGCTACCGCGTCGGTCGTATCCGCTCATCGTGGTTGTGCTCCAGCCTTCGTGAAGATCGGAGTGCGCGAACACCGGGTTTGAAGGGCGATCGATATTTAGGGTGCCAAAAGGTCTTCACGTTTTCGGGCCGGCAGTGCAAATAAAGCTGGCATGAATCCGGTCCCGTCCGCACTTCGCCGGTGCAGAGCGGGACTTCACGACTGGCTCTACGGTGCGGCATACCAGTTACGCAGTAGGCGTGGTAGCGAGCGAGTCTTCGTATCACACGACGTGGCGATTTGAACCCCGAAGGAGTAGAGACGACGCGCAAGTCACACCCCACGATGCTCGATTCCTTCCAGATCTTCACCAAGGGCGGTCTGGTTCTTTTCCAGTGGAGTTTGATGGGCACCCCCACGGGATCGCCGATTGATGAGCTTGTTAAGAACTGTTTGCTGCAAGAAAGGGGAGGTGCTGCTGAGTTTACTCACTCTGCAGGATGCAACCAGTATACCCTGCGATGGAGAGTACACAACATGTGTCAGTTGGTGTTCGTCGCGGTGTACCCGAGCACGTTGCGGTTGGGGTACGTCGATGTTTTGTTGGACTCGATCAAGGATCAGTTTGTGGAGGGTCACTTCGACAAGAGTTTAGTCAAACTGACCTACCCCGAGTTCGAGGTTGTTTTCACGAAAATGTTGAAGAAGGAAGAGGCGGCGGCTGCGTTGAGAAGCGCACCGAAAACCGAACCCAAAGCGTTCGACAAACGCGCGTTTGCGGAGAAGAAAAACGACGCCTCGGGGAAAGCGAAAATTGTCGAATCAGATTTGGACGCGGAGAGCGCTACCAAAATCACCAAAAGCGATTCCTCAGAAGCGTTCGACCTTTCCAAAATGAAAGCCTCCCTGAAGCTGAAGTCGAAGAAAGGAGGAGGAAACGGCATGTCCAAAAGCAGCAGCGGGAACTTGGTAGGGAAGGATACGCCCGAGAGCAGCGAAAACACAAAAGAAGAAAAAACCAAGGACAAAAAAACCAAGGAAAAGCGCGTGTGGGCGGGTGAAAACGCCAAGAGAAGCACGGAGGGTCTTGATTTCAGTGAAGGCAAGCCGCCTGAAACGACAGAGGTTGCGAAGGTTGACATCACAAAACCGTCACGAGTCGATTCCGATGACGACGTCGAGTTCAGCGACGAGGAGTTCAGCGACGGGTCCGGGGAGGACGAATCTGAATCCGTAGCGCAAACGACGAGCTCCAAAAAGGCGACGAAGAAAACCTTCTTCGCGAGTTTGCTCAAACACAATCTCGTTCGGAACGTGGTGGGTAAAACCTCGTTGGAGCGGGACGATCTTTCGCCCGTGTTGGACGTTTTGAAAACGAGTTTCATGAACAAAAACGTCGCCGAGGACATCGCGGAGAAGCTTTGCGAGAGCGTTTGTTTGAGTTTACAAGGTGCGGGGCTTTCCCATGTACCACACACCGCGATTGCCCATACTCGTCCTGCAAAGGGACGGTTATTATCCTGGCTGTTTACGTAATACACGTTACGACCGACTGACACTTGCTTTTTTATCTCTCCAGGTCAAAAGTTGCAAAGCTTTTCGTCCCTCGCGAGGAAGACCAAAATCGCGATGGAACAAGCGCTGACACGAATTCTGACCCCGACGAGGTCGATTGATATTCTGCGCGACGTGCGTTCCGCGAAGGAACAAGGCCGGCCGTACGTCATCACCTTCGTTGGCGTGAACGGCGTCGGGAAGAGCACCAACTTATCCAAAGTCGCGTACTGGTTAAAACAGCACGACATATCCGTGATGATCGCTGCTTGCGACACCTTCCGGGCGGGCGCGGTTGAGCAGTTGCGCACGCACTGCGCGCGTTTGGACGTGCCGTTGTTCGAACGAGGGTACGAGAAGGACCCGGCGAACGTCGCCGCCGAGGCCGTGAAAGCGGCGGCGAGAGGGAAGATCGACGTCGTGCTTGTCGACACAGCCGGGCGCATGCAGGACAACGAACCCCTGATGCGCGCGCTTTCGAAGTTGATTAATTTAAACCAACCCGACTTGGTGTTGTTTGTTGGGGAAGCCCTGGTGGGCAACGACGCCGTGGATCAGCTCGCCAAGGTACGGCCTTGGGGCTTTCACCAAATCCCCCCAAGACTGTTTTGCCGATTTTCCGCCCGTAAATACTCTATCACATTACGAAAGACTGACACTTTTGTTTCACAACCAAGTTCAACGAGCGCCTCAGCGACCTGTCCACCATTACCACGAAAACCAAAGTCATCGACGGCATCGTGTTGTCGAAGTTCGACACCGTTGACGACAAAGTCGGCGCCGCGCTTTCCATGGTGTACACCTCGGGCGCGCCCGTGATGTTCGTCGGGTGCGGACAGACGTACACGGACTTGAAGAAACTCAACGTCAAATCCGTGGTCAAGATGCTGCTGGCGAAGTAATAGTTGTTAGAGGTTTGTTTCGGGTTGTTTCGCGTTTGCGCGGACAATTCCGTGCCTATCACGAGTCTAGCTAGACCTATTACGAATATCACGAGTGTTGCGAGTAGTACGAATATTACGAGTCCTACCTATTACGAATAGTACGAGTACTATCTGTTACGAATAGTACACGTATTACCTGTTACGAGTCTACCGGGTCCTTTGTGTGTTGCGAATCGAGGCAGCACATCACGTCCCGAGTCGAAAGACAAGACTCTTTCACTTTTTACGTTCCGTGTGAACGACCGCACCGCGTTCCTGTCCCCGTCACAACTCGATTCCGTTTTCTTTCATCAAGTCAAACACGGATGCGCCTGATTTATCTTTAACATGTAAATCCGCGCCCGCTTGTTTTAGCAACACGATCGCCTCCGCGTTTCCCGCAATCGCGGCGCTGTGCGCGGGGGTCCACCCGTGCTTGTTGTCCGCGGTGGTCAGGACGATTTTGGTCCCCGTTTTCTCGTCGTCCAAAAGAAGTTTCAAACTCTCGTTGTGCGCGTTCCTCACCAAGAAGTGAAGCGCGCACCAGTTCCCCTTATCCACTGCGTTTACATCCGCGCCTTGCTTAATTAACTCGGAAATAACCCCCGGATCGCCCGAATAGTAAGCGGCTTTGTGAAGCGGCGTGCGTTGGTACGCGTTTTTTTGCGTCACGCTTTCCCCATTTTGCAGCGTTTCCATTATCAAACCCCGATCGTCATCACGCACCGCATCCATCAGCGTTCGCGACCTCGGTTTCGGGTTCATCACTTCGCGGCCGGTGAACAAACCCATGTTTAGGTGTTTTGTGTTGTGTTGCGTGTGTCCGTGTGTCGCACCCCGTCAGTAGGTCAACTTGTTGTAGTCGTCGTACCGCGCAGGCCTCGGTGACAACACGTGGGTTGTCCTCAACAATTTGAGACGTCGCACACGGCGTTCAGATCCGAGGGTCGCGCGTAGCCTTCCCTTAGGGACGGCAGCCTTTAAAAACGGACACGTGCCTGCTACCGCGGAGGGTACGTATACTGCAGGTTTGCGTGTTACACGTGGTCACGATCGAATCGAGGGAAACGCGGTGGGAAACACACGCCGCGCGCGACACAATGCGGGTGAGTCACTTGAAAACGAGGGGCACATTCTGTTTCGCGGTGGTTCCCGAATAAAAGCTGAACTGGCGAAACCGACGCCGACGTCTTCAGATGTATAATTAAAACCTTCACGGCGCGTGCTTCGTGCTTTGTGAACATACACGAAAAGTGGTGTGACACCTAGTGTCAACCATGAACCCAATCAATTCGTGTCATCAAGCCTTCATCGCGTCAGACGCTTTGTGAAACGCATCAGCTAATTCTCGCGACTCGTTCACCAAATCACAGCGCCGGCGCCGCGGCTTTCGCCTCCGAAGCGGCCTGCGCCGCCGCCTTCGCCCGCGCCGCTTTCAGCATTTCGTCACGGAGAGCTTTCCGCGCCTCCATGTCATCCAGGTTGGTTGGTGAGGGCGCCGCGATTGCGGAACCTGCGGCGAAGAGGCTCCCGAGACCGAGACCGATTGCCGCTCGACGAGACTGTACTGTTTGCGTGGAACATTTCGAAGCGCCATCGGTCGATCCACGGGAACCGCACACAGTGCCGCCGTAGGCCTTGGCGCCCGCGGAGACGCGAACCCGCGTGCCGCGAACGCGCGGTCCGAGCGTAGTGCTGCTGTCACGAGATGGGTTTGTAAGGTGACGGTAAGGAAGAGACCGGAGTGGTTCAGTGGGTCAGCAACGAATTGGGTGGAATGACGCGTGGCAGAGAGTAGCGTTTGATTTTTACCCGGCCGCGAATGCGAATCACACCGAGACCGGCCGCAACTAACGCCGCGCGTACCTCTCCGCCGCGAGTCCGGGCGAGCACAAGGACGTGGTGAAGGCGGACATGGTTTTTAGCGTGTAAAGGCAGCGCACGAAGACGCGCGTGCTCGTTGCAGTGGCCGGTCGCGCGGCGATTGCAAGGCGCTGACTCAGCCTGCTCGCGCGAAAAAGAACACTTTTCCCAATCCGAAAGTCGGCGAAGAAAGAAGAAGCCGACGACGCTTCGTCGCGCTATACTTTTTCGATTGTCGACCGATGATCGATCGCTTCACTCCTCCTCGCGCGGCGTCCTCCCTCCCTCCCCGATCCGAGACCATGTCCGAAAAGACCGTCCCGAGACGCGAGTCATTGCGCAAAGTCAGGTTCGGCACCAGCGACATGATGGTCACCGAGGTTTGCGGTGGTACGATGACCTGGGGTTCGTTCAACGACAAGGAAGATGACGCGCACGATCAGCTTGATAAGTTGTGGTACGTGTTGGCCTTTCCCAAATTCAACGACTGTTCGGCTCGATTACGGGTGACTGTTTGCTCGCACACGTGTCTAGTTGTCTCTAGACCTAGTCTGACTCGGAAGACACTAGTCTTAGACTTTAGACACCAGCTGTACCAAGTGTACTGCTGACATTACGAAAGACTGACCTTTTTCTTTGACAAGCGCAGGTCTTTGGGGGTCAATTTTCTGGACACCGCGGAGTTGTACCCCGTTGGTTGGAACTATGGCGCGACCACCGAGCGGTGGATCGGGAACTGGCTTAAAAAGCGAACGGAAGACGGAACCTTAAAAAGGCAAGACATCTACATCGCCACAAAAATCAACCCGTCGCACATCGGGAGCGAACACCCTGAGCGCAAGGGCGGCACTCCTCACGGGTACGACAGCGAAATCATGCACTGGTCCTGTGACCAGAGCCTAAAGAGGATGGGATGCGAGTACATCGACTTGTTCCAGATCCACTGGCCTTCACGGGACGTGCCTATTATGAGCACTCCCACGTTCATGCCGGGCGGAGATAACCGGTTCGCGAAGTTTCATGACACCGGTGAGGTCGAGGACTTCGAGCGGACCGTGTCGTCGATCAAGGAACTTATCGACGCGGAAAAAATCAAACACTGGGGCGTGTCCAACGAAAACGCCTTCGGCATCACCATGCTTTGCATGACGTGCTTAAAACTTGGTTGCCCGCTACCCGTGTCGTGCCAGAACGACTTTTCCATTTTAAACCAAACCTACGAAGAGGATACCTACGAAGCGGCTTACCGGTTCGGAATGGTTGGCCTTCCCTACGGCGCGCTTTGTGGCGGCGTGCTGACGGGGAAGTACTTCGAAAACAGTAAACCCGAGTACGCGCAAAAAGACGCGGACGAAAGACCTATTGATAAATGCAGACACCGGGTATCGTCTTCGTTCCAGCCGAGGTACGGCGCCACGCTCGCGATGCAGGCCACGAAAGAAGTAGTCGAACTCGCCGAGGAGTGGAACATCACGCCCACCGAGTTATCCCTGGCCTGGGCCATCGGCCGCGTGTGCAACGCCAGCGTGATTATCGGCACCACCACGGTGCGGCAGGTGGAGGAGTGCGTCGGCGCCGCGTTGCTTGATCTCCCTGATGCCCTGAAAAAAGCGGTGGACAAAATCCACGAAAAATACCGAAACCCGTGCGTGTTCTACGCGGACAAAGAGGTTTGGCAAGGCATCGAGGGGAGGAGAGCGGAGGAGCCGGAACTTTAAGGCGAGTTCAGCGCTATAGGGATTAATTATTTTTTAGTAAAAGTAAAGCTCGAGGGCTCCAGTAAGCCGCCCTACGGGCTTTATCAGGATACAGTTCAACAGATTCCTTGAAAACGTTCCAGTTCGATTCACACGTTGTGTGTCTAAACATGCGTTTTATTCGGGGCACGAGCATCTCGCACCTTTATTATACGTTCTTTGGCGAACGTTCGCGTCTTCAATCAACCGGCATTTTTGGCCTTGCTTGAGTTACTCCTCGAGTTAAACAACCCATCATTCGTTCAGCCCGCCAAGGTCCAAAACCCCGCCCCCCGCCGCGACGAGCTCGTTCGCCAGGGTTTGGTGCAAAAAGCTTCCGTCCCGCTGGTATATCCACGTTTTGGTCACCAAGTCGTAGTCAAACCGCAGTGGTCCGCTGAACGGCGAACTCATCCAGATTTGTTTGTTCGGGCCTTGTTTGTTAATCACGTAGGTCCCGTGGTCGTCGCCCAGGGAAATCGTGACCACCCCGGCTTCGGCGTTGAAGTCGAAATCCTGAAACGAACTGGACTCGCCCCACGTTTCGACCCGGTCTTGTAAGTTGTTCAGCATCTCGTCCGCGGCGCGGTGGAACACGAGCTCGGTGGGAGCCGTGGAGAAGGAACACACCGGGGAGTGCGCGATGGTGTTGTCAGCTCGGTTGTTACTGTTGCTGAACGCGCGATCTGAAAACAAAGAGCCTTGCTTCGCGACGCCCGCGACGAGAGATCCTTTCCCTACGTGATGCATCTGTCGTGACCACGGGGCGAGGTTCTTGGGGAGCGCGGATATACAAGAGCTGGGTGAAGCAACACGCGCGGTTTCTCGTAACGAAACCCGTGTGAGCTCGGGCAAAACGCGCGTCACGCGGCGGAGCGACATCGTGGGCACGAGTTGGGGGTTCTGCGGTGCCGGCGATCTCGAAACCGAAAGAAACACGTCAGCTTTTTTATGACGAAACTTTTCGTCCATGCATTCGTCTCACTCTTCGGCGCACAGCCCCGATGCCCTCCCTTGCGTTTCTCTCCGCCGTGCGGCTCGGCAGCGCCCACTTGGGCGCGGTGTCACGTTTCCGCGCTGCGCGCGCACAGAAACCCGCAGCGCCCAGTCATCGCAACCGCACATCGGTCACGATGACAAGCGCGGTTTCGGTGACGGTTGAAGAAGCCCGGGAGCTTCTTTTCGGGGACGGCGGTGGTAAGGGTAAGCCTGGTGGCTTCGTGTACCTGGACGTGCGCACGTCGAAGGAGTTCCACGAACAACACGTCGTTGACGCGGTGAACATCCCGGTCGCGGACATGACCCCGAACGGCCCGCAGCCTTTGAAGGGGTTCGTGAATGATGTGAATCGTGCGTTCCCGGGAAAGTCGCAAACGTTCGTGGTCGGGTGTTTATCGGGCGCGCGGTCGGAAAAAGCCGTCGCGCTTCTCGTGGCGGACGGCTGGCCACCTACAAACCTGTTAGACCTGCAAGGCGGGTTCCGGAAGTACAACAACGAGTTCACTCCGGATGGGAAACCGCGGGCCAAGCCGGGGGTGTGGAAAGACAACGGGCCGGTCACGTGGACGGATAGCTAGATTGGCAAAATTGAAAATTCGGAAAATAACGCGTACGCGTCCTCGACACGTACGTTTCAACAACCTCGCGTAGTACCCTCAAGCTGTATCACCGTTTCGTCGGTATCGCCAGCCAACGTCGGCACGCCTTTTCCCGCAAACGGCCACCGCGTGCAGGCGTACCGTTCGGCAAGGTTCACCACTATGAACGAGAAAAACGCGGGGACCGCGAACAGGAGGAACGGCGACGCCGCGCTGTTCTTCTCGTCCTCGTCGGAGCCTTCGTCGCCGTTTCGCGTACCCACCCTTGTCGTGAACAGGAAGGCGCTCAACTCGGGACTCAACACTCCGTCGATTGTGGGAGGGGGGTACCCATCCGCCAAGTTCAGGGACGGATCCAAAGGAATCCCCAGCGCGGCGGCTAAAATCGGGAACACCGCGGTGTTGTTAAACGCGAACGTCTTTGGCTCCCAAAAAGAAGCGGCGCGGTTGAAATCATTCGCCGCGTCGCGCTCTGAAAATTGATTCGCGTTCGCGTCCGCGCCGGTCAACCCTGAAACTCCGTCGCGATTCAAAAAATCGCCAACCAACCGGGCGCCGTCTTTACGGAACGAAGGGCCGCTCGCTATGAAAACGGCGCGCATGGACACGGCGTCGTTGTCAAATCCGTGCGCGCCTCGGTGTCCCGACGACGCGGCGAGGGACGCTACGCAGTGTGCGTGTTCCGTCGACCAATCCCGTTCGTGCGCGTACGTCTCATTAGTCTGGTTACTCGAACCTCCACCACTCGCGTTGACGCCACAAAGCGTCCACCCGTCATCCGCCGCGACAACCACCGGCCCGACCCGTTTGTTACCCCCGTATGCGAATTTCGTGGGCACCGAATCGCGCGTCCACGCGTTGACGTGGGGGTGACATTTATTTATTTGAATCGCGAGTTTATCCGCGTCGAACCACAGCGGCGCCTGGTCGGCCGAAACGGGATAACTTTTTCCAGACCCGCCCAACGGCCACACGTGCATCACCACATCCGAGCCTTCCACGTGTACCTTTTCGAAGGGCAATCCGCACGGTGTGTCGTGAAGAAAAACGACCCGGTCGGGAGAGAGTTCGGACATGCCGTGGTCGCTGACGATTACGACGTTCGTGCCTTCCCAAACCTCGTCGCCCACTCTTCGTCGCAACTTCCCGAGCGCGGTGTCCACGTCCCGTACCGATTGTTTGGTAACCCCCCCAAACGGCCCGTGTTTGTGTCCGGACGCGTCTGGTTCCTCGAAGTACATCGCGAAGAAAGGGTGTTTGTTTGTTCCGTTTGTGGATGCGTTTGGGTTGTGTGTTTTCGCACCACGGTGCGCGTCTACCAACCACTCCGCAACAACACCGATCCTGGTCGTGAATAAATTTTCCTCGGTATCGTCCACGTACGGAAACCACTCGTTCGGCCTTTTGTCTTTCATTTGTGATGCGCTGCCGGGCCAGTAGTACACCCGGGTATCACGTCCGTCTCGCTTCGCGGTGACCCACAAAGGCTCGCCTTTCGTCCACCAGAAACTCTCCGTAGACGCGGTGGTGAAGCTTTTGTTTAAATCCGGATCGAAAAACCGGTTCGCCACGATGCCGTGTGTGTTTTCGTTCAACCCCGTGACCAGGGTGTGGTGATTGGGAAATGTTTTCGAGATGAACCTGGGCCTTAAGCTCGCGCGAACGCCCGCTCGCCAAAGCGCCGTGAGCTCGGGGATGGCACGTTCGTCCTGTGCGTCCAGATACGACGCTCTGAACCCGTCGAACGAAATCAGCAGAGTCGGGGCGGTTTCGATTGGTACGTCCGATGCGGATGAAGTGCCGCCTGCTGAACAAACCAAGCACGCGAACGCGACATAGAGCAACAGGGCACGACCAGCGCCGACGCCGAGACGCGCATCTCGCACCCGCATAAAAACCGACACGGCGCGGAGACACGGGACGCGCGCAGACCGTGTGGCGAAGCACTGAGGTGACGTGCCTGCAATGATTTTCGACGAAAAGTATTTGGGCACCCGCGAAGATGACGACACTGCGAGTCGCGCTTGTGCGTGGGCGTGTCGGGTCACCGGCGGTATGGCGTGGCCGGTTGCGTGCACTTGGGTTGCGGCACCGGCGAGTTGTCCCGGAAAGCGCCGTGTGGGACGACCGCGACCTTTACCGCGGGCGCGAGCGACGCGCGGCGAGGACGAAACGGCATCGACAAACGGGCGATCCTCGTCATCATCGTGGAAAGATGTCGAGCGCTTTGGACGGGCCGGCGAGGACTACCTGTTCGCGCTGGGTGACCGCAGCGCCTCCGTTTCCACTGAGGTCGGCGCGCGAAACGGAATGATAGACGACGTGTTCGCAGGTACCGCAAACACGAAGTTCAACCTAGGCGCGGATTCGGACCTCGCATCGGGAGAGCTTCGGTACCGACCAACTGTGCGACAACTGAAAAACATAAAAATAGACGGACACCACGTGCCGCCCCGGTTCCTGGACAAAGTCGCGCTGCACATCGCGAAGAACGCTTTGGCTGATGCCAACGGGCCGTGGAAGGGTGGTCAGGTTCCTCTCGTTTGCGAAGTACCTTTGATACTGGGAATCTGGGGCCCGAAAGGGTGCGGGAAGAGCTTCAACGTGGAGTTGTGTTTGCGCGCGCTCGGCGCCAATTGCGTCGTTATGAGCGCGGGTGAGTTGGAGGACCAACTCGCGGGTGTCCCTGGGCGTACCATTCGAGAACGTTACGTAACCGCCTCCCAAACCTCGGCAAACTCTGGAGCGCTGACTTGCTTGGTCATAAACGACGTCGACGCGGGCGCCGGGTTCTTTAAAAACACACAAAACACGGTGAACTCGCAGATGGTCATAGGGACGCTGATGAACATCTGCGACCACCCCGACCGGGTCAGCGTCGGCGGCACCGGCGATTACGCGCAAAACGAAAACCCCCTCCGAAGAGTCCCTATTATAGTCACCGGGAACGACCTGTCCACCCTGTACGCGCCTCTGCTCCGAGACGGACGCATGGATAAGTTTTGTTGGGCGCCGAACCGCGACGAAATTTGCGAGGTCGTGTTCGCGACGTTTACGGAGTGCGGATTGTCACGAACCGACGCGGTGACGTTAGTGGACCACTTCCCTTTACAGAAATCGGTGGACTTTTTCGGAGCCATACACGCGAAAACAGTGGACGACGCGGTGTTGCGGTGGACGAAAACGTTCACCGGCACGAATTGTGAGAATGATTCCCTCCGGAGTCGCGACTCGCGAAAACGAACACAAAACGTTTCCCTGACCGAAGCGCTCTTCGCGAACCCTCGCCGGCGACAAACGCTGCCGGGGTTTAGTGGTGAAGAAACAACAGGTCAAGACGCGGATTCTCGAAAAGTCACCCTGGCGAAGTTGATCAAGTTGGGCGACGAAATCGCGCTGGAACAGACACACGTGAACAACAACCGGCTGGTGGAGGCGTACATGCCGGGGGTCGCGGGCGATGCGTTTAAGAATGAAAACGTAAAAGTGACCTCGATAGAAAACCGACAGAAAGGAGAGGCGCGTCGACGGCGACAAACCGCGACCGCGGAGACCACATTTTTAGCGTCGGTGGCGTATAGACGAATAGCGGAGGAAGCGAGGGAGGCTTTGGAAAAAGCGAACGCGGAAAATCCAACAGAGCTGATCACGATGTTGTCGCCGGCGGAGCGCGCTGAGCGGGTGAACAAACGGTTGGCCGAGCGAACGGCGGCGGACAACCGAAACGCCGGCGGGTGGACGGTCATGGACGGGGGTGTTACCTCGGAGAAGTCCGTCACCGAGAGTAGGGCGTACGACGCGTTCGATGACATGGACTGGGGGTAGGGCGAATTTAGGGAGGTTGGAGTTTTGGCGCGTTACGTCACGAGGCGAGAGCCTTTTCTGTCTTCTGAATTAATTTTCGGCAGCAATCTCGGACAGTCGTCTGACTTTCAACGAATTGAACAATGACCGACTCGTTGACCTCTTCAACACTCTCCCCGAGCGTCGGTGTCGCGCGGTCCGGAGATTCACCAACCACACCCACTCCACAATGGTTCTGTGGGCCCCAAACGACGCCCCACACGTGGTGTACGAGCGAGACACGGTTCCGTACTCGCGCAAACGCGAAGTCGCCCCGAGTCAATCAGATGCGCAATCTTCCGAGTACGACTGGCAAAAAGGCGAAGGCCCTTCTGCGCCGAACGTGGGGCGGAACATGGCCATGCCCCTCGACCCTACAGACAGGCCAGTTAAACTGGGCTGGGTGAGACGAGGGAAACCAAACAAACCGGAGTCCGCGATGCACCGTGACACACGAGAGCACGAGGAACATTTAGCCGAGACGAAGCGGTTGCACGAGTCGGACCGAAAAACGTACATCGAAACCCGAAGAGACTTCATCGCTAAAAACCGCGACCGCGCCGGGTACAACCCGATTACCGGTGAAGTGTATGACAAGCAAGCCACGCTTGTCACGGAAAACGCACTGGTTCGCGGCCCGAAGCTCTTGCCGATGCGACCGAAAGAGGCGACTGATTTTGAGGAAAGGAAACTCGTGAGGTACGAAAATCGCAGACCGATTCGGGAAGATTTCTTGCAAACGTACGTGTTGTATTTCCCAATAAATCCCAACACTGTTTACTGCCCCTCTGTGACTGTTTCTAGTGTACTACTAGTAACACCTGTTACAACTACGTACATTGCAAGTAGACTGTTTGCTCATATAGTACACCCATACAACTCACATTACGGAAGACTGACACTTTTCTTTTACATTGAAAGACGCGGCGCCCCTGAAAACGCGCCGGAACGGGCATCTGCCCGCGACGCTTTTCTTCCCCTTGAGGTAGTGAAGCACATGACCGCGGTTGGCGAGGGGATGTTCGACGGAATGAAGGTGGATGACGGGCACGCGGGGAGAACTAGTCGCACGGGAATAGGTGATGGGTACGTTCCAAAACAAGAATTCGCGTCAGATGGATTTTTTTCACAACGCCGAGCAAACGAGCACGCCGGTAAGGACAGCGCGAGCGGGTTAGGGCCGGGGTTGGTTCCATTGGAAGGCGCTGGTGTTCCAGATACCGCGGGGTTCACGCACGGCGCTGCGGCGTTCGACTTCACACGGGGGGGGGGGCGGAACGGGGGGGGATGGCGGTAGATGGATGGTGGTTTAGGATAGATTGTTAAATTGATTTCGCTGAATTAAATACCTTTCACTTTCAGTATGTGTGATGGATTGTGAATGAATATTGCACTGGAGAGTCTATTTATACTTCGGGTATTGGCATCGGGAGTGACGATGCCTCCCTAGACTAGTAAATGTTTGTAATACCGACATTCACTGCATTAATAAGTTGCCCTCCCTACCTCCAGAAGTACACTCACCTCTGCTACCTCCGCGCATCCGACACAAGCCCCCCATTTACTTAATCAATCCGCCTCCACGCTACAGAACATTGGCAGCGGCCCTTTGCAGTTCATGGTTTCCTTTGGTTTGTTGTTTTTGTTGGGCAGGTTGACATCCTTCGCGTCACTCGTTTCAATCGCGTTCGTCGTCGGCAACACCACCGGTTCGCTCCCCACCCGGAAGCTCCGCGCCGCGCGCTCGAACCCGGTTTTGGAGTCGTCCCAAGCGTCTAACGATGAAGTACACCCGAGCAAATACACGTTCCCTGATTCCACGGATGCAGTTAAAAGAACTCGTGCATTTCCAAAGGTGAAGTCGTACGTGTAGTACGCCTTATCCACGTTGTCCCCGCTCGGGGTACCCGCGGGTGCCGATCGCGTGGTGACGTTGAGTAGTTTCGCGTCAGGCGGGATGAACAGAGGCGCCGCCTCCGTGGCCTCGCCAAACTCCGTCACGTCTTTGATCTGCAGAAAAGTCAGTTTCAACGTATTCGCGCCTCGAATGGAAACCGCGATGTCCCGGGTGTCATCTGAGCTACCGAACCGCGCCACAAGAGGCGTCTCTTCCGTGCGCTTGGCTTTGATTGCAAAAGAAAAGGGTCAGTCCATTTGTTGGGCGCGTGTTGGACGCGTATTGGACAATGTATGGACAACAGTCACCGTATTCAGTCCGAACAGTCACCGTAATCGGTCGGAACAGTCACAGGCGCGTTAGAGGTAAAACAGCGTGTCCCCGGATTCGGGAAAGCCCCAACAACACGCGCCTTGTAAATCCCGGCAGTTGGGTTCGCAATCGCCGCGTTGTTCGTAGACGCGCCGCGGTTTCTCGGTCGATTTTCGTTCGTACGACCCGGGGCAAATAACGCTCCAGTTCGTGCCTTTGTATCGCACCGGAGGCACGGGTTTCATGAGTTTTGGTGTGTCTATTTCAGGAACTGTTTCAACTGGAACCTCGGGAACCATGTCAACCGTGTCTGAAGTTTCTTTCGTTCCTGATGACGAAAACTCGCTGGCTTTCAATCGCTCCAGCGCCATCCCGTCCTCCGCGAACGCCGGCTTCGTGGATTGCCAAAGCGCGCCGGCTGCCGCGATCCCGAACAACGCGCCTCGGCGGGTGGATGTAGTGGTCACCACACCGTCGCTCGACGACCCTTGACCGTGTGTAGGCTCACCGAGGCTCGCTTTCGCGACCAGAGATCGGCGTTTGGGGGCTGACACATTTAACGAAGACGTCGACGCACGACGACTCGGTCGCGGCGACCCAATCCTCGCGCTCAACAAACCACACGCGGTGCACGCCATCTCCGCTCTCTTCTAAAGGTGCTAGCTAAACGAACCCTACGCCGAATGAGATGTGCGACGGGCGCGCGTTGGTGTGTGCGTTCGCGATCGGCGGCGTTGAGAACGACGATCGCAGATACTGGTACGTCGAAGCGATTTTTGCAGAAAAAGTGAAAAACCTGGCAAAAAACCGCTTCTGATGTCCCGTCAAACCCTCTCGCACTCTTCCCGGCGCAGCCCAGTGTCCACGCGAAATGGACAAAACCACCGAAGCGCTGCTGGACGCGTCCGTTGGTGACTTTGTGGAGACGAGCGGGTACGTGTTCGTTCGAGGATTAGACACACGACCTTTGCGAAGAATCTCGATCTCCCGACCGAATCGATGTTGTTTTTTATTTTCCGTCATCACCGACGTTCCCACCCATGTTCGCGAACGCCCTCATCCCTTTCGTGTCCTGACACGAACCCCGGAACACATGTCCACAGATCCAAACCCAAAAGTTCTTCTTCGAAGAAACCGGTCGACGGGCTGGGGGGCATGGCGTTGCCTAAACAGGAAAAGAAACCGCCCGCCGGTTTAGCGGGGGCCACGCTCGCGCCCACCACCTCGAAAAAGAAAAAGAAAAAAGCAGGAGGTGGAGGTGGAGATGGAGGTGGAGGGTCTTCCGCTTTCGACCAATTCGGTGCTATGGGCGGTATGGGCGGCATGAACCCGTACGGCGGAGGCATGGGGTTCGGGGCGGGGGGGGGCGATCCGTTTGCGGATTTGATGGGAAGCGGCATGGGAGCGCCCGGCGGATTGCAGGGAGGCGGCCACAACCCGTGGGCTCCCGGGGCACAGACCCCCGCCGCTGCGCAACAGCAAGCCTTGGCGTTCGAACAGCAAATGAAGGTGTTCAACGAGCAGATGACGCAGATGTTCAAAGACATCCCGGCGCCTGGGCCGGAGGACCAGCAACAGGCGCAGGCGAGCATGGCGGAGACTATTGCTATGTTGAGCGGCCAAGCCGGTGGCGAAGGCGCGACGACAAACCCGGATGGCAGCACGAAATCCCTGTCAGCGGAACAAGCGGGTATGAAAAAGATGATCGAAGCCATGTCCGGGGCGGGCGGCACAGACGGGGGGATGCAGTCCGTGATGGACACCATGCTGCAGCACTTATTATCGAAAGACGTGCTGTACGAACCCATGAAGGAAATCGCGCAGAAGTACCCGCCGTGGTTGAAGAAACACGGCAAGAAGATTCCCGACGACGAACTCGCGCGGTACGAAAGTCAGCTAGTGAAAACCCGGTAAGTATTTCCCAAAAATACACATTCCGCCTCCCTGATTGCTCATACGAGACTGACACTTTTTCGTGTAACAATCAGGGCTATCATCGCGGCTTTCGAGGACGACGCCGTGGAGCACGGCGTGATCGTCACGCTGCTGCAAGGTACGCGCGCGCACCTTTCCCAAATCCGACACACACCTGTGTACCGCCCCTCTTCGAACGCACTACAATTGACGTACGCAGATCGTGACGTACGGACGCAGTTACCAGTACCCGAAAAAATTACACTACGGATCCGTAACTCTACCCGTAACACACCCGTAACTTTTTACTGGCGTACTGGCAACGTTACGTACGAACCCACACTCGCCGACTCGGGCTCGGGACTGACACTTTGTTTCTCCAAACGCTAGAAATGCAAGCCTTCGGGAACCCGCCTGATGAGATAATGAACGAGATGGCGAACGCCAAGGGGATGACGCTCGGCGCGAACGGTACGTATTTCCCAACCCAAATCCCTCCGACTGCTTGCCCGTACAAGACTGACACTTTCTTTTATTCATCTCAGGGATGCCGAATATGTGGGGGGGCGCCTTGGGTGGTGGTGACTCAGGAAACGGTGACGGCCCGAAGGGTATGGGGGGGATGGGTTTAGGGAAAGCAGGCGGCGGAAAAGGGGCACCGGGTGCACCGGGCGGGGCTCCCCCCGAGTGCGTCGTCATGTGAGCTCTTAGCTAGTTTGACGGGTGTTTTTTTATCAAACGACGAGCGCTGTATTACCGCCGCGCGCGTCCCGCCTTTCGCTACCCTCGATTGCTTACCGTCACGGCTCGCAGGATCAGGGTCCGGGTCACGTAAGGTGCGTGAACATTTTTTTACGTTTTGTACAGTGTGGTTACACGTGGAAGCGCTGGCTAGGATTTAATCGACTACTTCTTTAGCTCGTTGAACTCGTTGTGTGCCGAAAAAAAGTAGTCCCTTTTTACGCGTCAAGAAACTTCCGAATGGAAAACATAATCTCCGCCTTGACCGCATCCGGCACGGTCGCCCTTCCCACCGGGGTGATTTCATCCGCCAGCTCATCAGTGGTGATGTTTTCGAACCCCCGTTCCTTAACAATCCGCTTGCACTGTTCCTTCAGCTCGTCTCTCCACCCGCACTCCACCAGCCGTTCACGCAGTAACTGCTTCAAACGTTCGCGTTCCCCGCTCTGCACCAGCTTCAGGTTGATCCCATCCTGCAGGGAAAGCTGGTCTTTGTCGTTGCTCGGGGTGGTGTCCATTTGACGGTTCAACCACGCGGTTGATGAGCCCGGTGACGTAGGTGCCTTGAAACGCGTCACGCGTCTTCGCTGAGGTACGGGACGCACGATGCCCCCGCGCGCCGCGAAGTTGCCGAAGGTTCAACAAAAATGTCTGTAGTGAGTCACGTTATTCGTCGCTCTTTCGTGTTGACCGAGTTTCGTCACCAATTCGTGCGCGGGGTGCGCCCTTCCACACGCACAGCCACCGCGTCCATGTTACGCGCGGACGCGTGCGCCACGCGCGCGGCGTTCCGGAACGTGCTGCGCGCGGTGAACAGACACATCAGTGACCCTGGCAAAACGGAACCCGCGTTCGTGCCGATTTGGAGAGATCACGTCCGTTCGGTGTTTCGACAAGACGGCGTTGAAGCAGGTTCGCAAAGGGCGGTCCGCAAAGCAACAATTGCAGACGACCTGCACCTGATGAAACTGAAAGCCGCGAACGAGTACGCGTTACTGGTAAACGCGGTGCACCACCACAAGCACATGCTGTTTGAGTACGGGCACTCACTTGAAAAGGAACGGGAACAACTGAAGAAAGCCGCGTCCACGGCGAGGTACGTGGGGCTCGATATGCCCGAGAGCGGTACGCAATCGGAGTTGGAGGCGTGGGACAGGGACGTGGCGGGTCGGGAAAGTGAAGAAAAAAAATACTAATGACTCGACTCATCTCGGTATTAACACTAGCTACCTATTACACCTATTTAAAGACGTTACGAAACCTATTAAAAGCACGTTACGTGTACGACGGTCACCCTCCCTCCTGCAGCGCGGCAAAGAACGCCTCGTCCGTTCGCTTGTGCCCGCACGCGTTGCACGTCATGTGCGTCGCGCGTTGGTTCGGCGGCGCCAAAGTCCCGCCGCACTCCTCCAATGGACAGACGTTGCGAAGCATCCACACCGCGTACTCGGGTGGAATGCGTTCGGCTCTTACGTTTAACTCGTGTTCTGTCAGATTCGCAACCCTAGCGTCGTCCTCGTCGTCCAACTTGTTTTGAATTTGGTCCTCCGCCAAGCCGGCTAAATTGTAAAAAGAAAAGTGTCAGTCTTGTATGGGCAAACAGTATTGGGATTTGGGAAATGCAAATACGTGCCTGAATGTAATTGAAACTCCTCGTCACAATTCCCTACTCGATCGCCGTCGGCGATGGCCCATTGCGTCTCAAGCGCACACCTCTCACATGTACAGTCGAAAACGAACGTGTTTCTCAAACGTCGACGTCGCCGCGCGAGCGGCTCGGTGACGGGTAGGTAACTCATGGTGATTTCGGTACCGGCGCTAATTTTATCAAGCGCGTAAAGCCGAAGCTCATCAGGCGCGTTGCCAAAGTGTTGCAAATCAGGCGAGCTCGCGTTTCCAAAAGTATTGGCAGTCGTTCCCATCGCCTCAAACCCGTCATTAAAAAACTGCGAACCGTCATTCAGGGTCCCGTCGAAATTATCAAACCGCACCGTGTTCGGAAAGCAGTCGTGGTTCACCCTTGACGCCAGGTTGTACAGCGCGCCTCCCCGGACCCGTCGGTCACCCGTCACGGAATCCCGCGGCGCCATAGCGCCAAACGCGTTTTTGGTTTCCTTGGATAACAACGTCGCGGTTGTGAATTGATTGAATGCGAATTCTGCGCTGTCTTGTCCTCGCGCGGCGTCGTTCGGTGGTGCGACTTGCGATCCTGCTAAGCAACGTGCGACGGCTTGTTGTAACATGGGCTGCAGCCGTCCTGCGGCGGTGTGTTCTCTTTCGTCTATTCCCGTCCCGTCATTGGCAATGACTGGGCACAAGCCGTCTATCGCCGCGAGCCTCGCGAAACTCTCGGGGGTTTTCGTGAACCGCAAATCCTGACAGTGCGCCAGGAATCGCAGGCGCTCCACATCCGCCGCGGGTAACCCTTGTGCACATCCTTCGGTGAAACAAGCCACCTTGCCGTGCGGCGCACCAGTCCAGGCGCAAAGGTCGCCTCCGCACAGCTTTCCCAAACCGCAAACGGCGCACGTGAACAACGGCCCGCCGTCTGGGGCGGCGAAGGAAAGGCACCTGGCGCAGGCCTCATCTGCAAACGCCGCGGACGTGCCGCACACCACGGCCCGTTCGCGAACAACGCACTCGCCCGCGGCGATGTTTCTCGTCGCGACTAGCCCGACGCCTCGACCGGGAATGTGTCGCTGTTCAACCGCGGGGGCGTAGGTCGGGGTGGCCATTCTTGACGAACCAGGACCACCGAACGGTCGCGGGTCGTCCCTCCGCGCCTGATGATGTGAATTCGTTCGTTCCCAGATTTTAATCAGCTCGTGCCACCTGGCACGTCCCTTGGCCACACCCAAGGTCGCGTCCTGTCCTTTCCTTGCTCAGTTCCTCCCGCGCCGCCGCGTTCCTATTGGGAAACCGCGCGCGCGTCGCCATGGAGACACTTGTGTTGAGTCGGGTGACTCTACTACCCACAACAAGCGCAGTGACAACCGCGCGTCGTCGCCCATCGATGTGTTCGATTTCGGGAACCGAACGTGGAACGACGAAACGAAGCAATGGAAGAAACGGGTCCGGTCGCGCTGGCTTGGCACTCGGAAAACACAGGCTTGGCGTGTCGTCCGCTCTCCGTGAGGACACCGACACGACCGTGATAAGAAAACAGACGACGATGACGGAGGAACCGAACCGCGACAACGGAAACACGACGGGGGACCTGATGGCTGATGGCTCCGAACGTCTTTGGAGCAACATCGGGACGTCGAAAAGCGGAGATAACGACGCACCGCGGATGGTTCCCGAACCCGGTTCCCTGCCAGGCGCGATCGCGCTTGTCGCCGGGACCACGGTGGGTGCGGGTATGCTCGCACTACCCGCGGTGTGCCAGAGCAGCGGGTTCGTTCCGAGCACCACCGCGCTGGTGGTGTGCTGGTGCTACATGCTCGCGACTGGTTTTCTCGTGTTGGAAGTAAACGTATCGGTGATGCGCGAAACCGGTTCCAAAGGCGCGTCAATAGTCACGATGGCGGACCGAACCCTCGGGGTAAACGGCGTCCGCTTCGCGTGGTGTGCGTACGTGTTCATTCACTACGCGTTGCTTGTGGCGTACATCGCACGCGCGGGGGAGTTGATCGGAAACGCATTACCGACCGAGTTACGAATTCCAAACGCGGTAGCGTCCGCGTTGTACGCGATTTCGTTCGGTGCGCGCCGCGTTTCCCAAATCCAGGCGCACTGTTTGCCCACACAAGACGTTAACCACTTTGCGTCTTTCACCAGGGTGCGTTTTGTTCAAACTGAGTCCCACGAAACTAGAGACGTTCAACTCGGCGTTAGTGGTGTGCGTGCTGGCGCTGTTTCTGCCGCTTTTGGGCCTCGCCGGTTCCTCGGCGGATATCGCAAACTTCGCGCGCGGGGATTGGGAACGCGTGCCGAACACCATTCCCGTCATCGCGTTGGCGTTCGTGTTTCACAACATAATACCGGTCGTCGCGACGCAACTGGAAGGCGACGTGGCGAAAACCAAAAAAGCGCTCGTGGTGGGCACCGCGATTCCGTTTGTGATGTTCGTGTTGTGGGACGCGGCTTTGTTGGGGTCGGTTTCGCAAGCGGACGCCGACGCCATAAACGCCGCGGTGGCGCGGTCGGGAGGCGCGATTGAGTTGGTCGCGGACCCGCTGTTGGTACGGCCGGAGTGGGCTTTCCCAAATCCGACACACGACGTTTACCGCCCGTTCGTGAACCCCACCGCGGTCGTTAAAAGGAAAAGGACCATTGGTAACTCCTTCTGGCGTACTCGCGGCTGTTACAAAAGTATCAAAAGCCTCCCTGTTTTATCTCAAACGCTGGTGACTGTTCTGACCGAGTACTACGACTGTTCAGACCGATTACCCTGACTGTTGTCCATACATCGTCCAATACACGCCCAATACAGTACACCCATAGACTCAAGACGGAAGAGACTGACACTTTTCGTTCACAACAGGCGCTTCAAGCCACCTCACCCACCGCGGCGGCGTTGGTATCCGCGTTTTCGTTTTTCGCCATAACCACGTCGTTCCTGGGGTTCGTGCTCGGGTTGGTTGATTTTTTAGGCGACGGTTTGGGGTTCAACAAAGAGAACGACGACGTGGGTGTTAACGTGGGTGTTACCGGGGTCACAAGCAGTGGTGTTACGTCGTTACCGGGGTTCCAACAAGAAACGGCTGACGAAACGGCCATGAATACGCCGACCGTTATTTATCGTCCTGACTGTTTGCCCGTACAAAACAAAGAGAACGGCAACGACCCGCGGAGCTTCGCGCTTGCGCTTTTCCCGCCCCTCGCGTTCGCGCTTTCGTACCCCGACGTTTTCCTCGACGCCCTGGACAGCGCGGGTACGTTCGGCGTCCTGACCTTATTCGGGTGCATGCCTCCCGCGATGGCGTGGGTGAGCCGGGGGTATGGAACCATTTTGGGCGGCCTAGGGTCTAATGACTCTGGAACCGAATCCGGCGTCGCGCGAAAAGAAGGTTTCGCGAGTTCGAACTTGACAAAAAAAGGAACAGAAAGCACCCCGAACGCCAAGCACGACGAAATCGTGCCGGGGGGTAAACCGGTTTTAGTAGGTCTGTTTTCGTTCGCCGCGTCCGTGGTGTTTGGTGAAAGCGTTTCACGGATCGGGGGGCTGGTGTTTGATAGGTGAAAGGGGGTGTGAGGTGGTGACGATGAGGATGAGTCAATGAGTTGTTTGTATAACTAGCGCGGTAAACAGTCGACGCGGTGTTGAGTTGAATGAGTGTACCGTACATGACGCCGAAATAAGGCGCAGTTTGTGATAATTCACAGTTAACACTAAATAACCCTCACCGGTCGCCGAACACCCACAGCGCGCCTTGCCAGAGTTTGAAGAAAAGCTTCGAGGGATCGAACTTAGAGTCAGACGAGCTCGAGGTCGGTTTCTGGGAAGTCGCGGCGAGCACGTTGTGCATCACCCGGCTGAGATAAATAAAAGAAAGTGTCAATCTTGTATTGGCAGACAGGGAGGCGGATTTGGGAAATACAATACGTACCTCACGAGCTGCAGCAGCCGCGCGTTCGGAGACCGGTTCGCTGAATACCGAGCCAACGCATCTTCCGTGGAAAGTTTCGTCACTTGCATCTCTTCAATCTGCTTACTCAACTCCACGGCATCCGCAAACGCGGTGGATATCCCGAGCCCCAGGCTGGGGTACATGCAATGCGCGGCGTCACCTAACAGCACAACGCGGCCTTTGCTCCATCGCTTCGCGCCGTTTCGCTCGAACAACTGGGTTTGCACCACCTCGCCCGGTTCGGTCGCGTCGATCAAAGCGCGTAACAAAGGCGTGGTTTCACCGAACATTCCTTTCAAGTGTTTCAAGCGTTCGGACGGGGATTCAAAGCTAATAGACGCCTCGGAGAAACGCGTCGTGCCGAACATAACCTGGCCGCCCGAGGTATCCGGGATGGATATCTCCGGTACCTCGTCAGTACCCTTATCAGTACCCGATACGCGAGTGTAGTATCCCTCACCCGATACCTTATCATTATTCTTACCAACACTCGTCGATGCGTCGCGCAACAAATCCAAGTTCCCCCGTCCCACGTCGAGCGTCGAAATCCCGGCGCCGTCGCAAAGCGAAAACCGGAGCTCGTTCCGGCACGCCAGCCCGTTCCCTCCAGGCGGAGGGTTGGGAGACAACGCGTAATACACGTTCGCGGAGGTTGGTTCCGTCGTCAACGTGATATTTTGTCTTTCCTTCGAATCGACGTTGTCGTCGTCGTCGCCAAACACCGCCAACCGCACCCGTGAGTTCCGCCCGTCCGCCCCCACGACGCACAGCCTGGCCCTCACCGGGCTCGGCGCTGGTGCGCCAGACCTGGTTTGCGCGAAGGTCAGTACCACACCGTGGTCCTCGGTTCGATTCTGACCGGTGGATTTGTTTTTTCCGTCGCGCGAGTAATCAGTCACGTCTTGAAGCGCGTGTCCCAAGAAAACCGTGCCCGGCTCTAACCCTTCCCGCAGCGCGTTCGTTAACCTCGCCCAGGTGATTCCAATTTGAGGTGGTAAATCCATGCGTTGACTCCACCCCGCGACGTCGATGTTGAGCAACTCATCAGGTGCGTACGCACCGGGGTCCAAACGCTCCACCGCGATTCGATTGATAGGCGCGCCCGCGTTGATGACGCGTTCGCATGTTTCGTAATCAATGTCTCTTAGGTGTTGCAACCCGTGCGGCCAGATGAACACCGCGACTCCCGCGGGTCGTACCTCTTCCCGCTGTTCAAAAACCCGAACGTCGAGGCCCTGCTTTTGCAGCGCCAGCGCGGTGGCTAACCCCCCGGGGCCACCGCCCACGATGGCGACGTCGCACGTGGATATGGCGGTGGACGACTCCGCGAAAACCGCGGTTGCGATGTTCTTTCTCCCAGCGCGTCTTGAGTTGAACCACACCACCGTGTTCTGTCCAACACCTCGCGAAGCTGCACGACATCCCGATTCACGACGCACATTTGTATCGAAGCATCGCGCCCTCGCGCCGTGCGGCGCCACACAAACCGTGCCGACGCACGCCATGCGCGTCGAAGTGAGGTGTGATGACCATCGATGTTCGTACCAAGTATCCGAGAAAAAATCGGAAGAGATCGTATTTTGTGATGATTTTGCAGAGAGGCGTCGAGTACGTCACGCGCGGGTGATGATATCGTACCAAAACAACCTACGGTTGTTCAAAATACAGTCTTTAACGTGTGCTTAGTCACAGTCTACGCCGGTGTGTGACTCGCCGTGACCTGTCTGTTTGCCCGTCGCCCCGTGTCGTCCCGTCTCAACAACGCTTGGAAAACTCAATCTTATCAACCTTCACGTCCCCGTCCACGAGCTCGTACACGTACGCCACTAACGCCGCGCCGTTGACGTCCATCAACACGAAGCTCGGGTTCGGGTTTTCGTTTTCGAAGGATGGCGCGCCCGTCGCGCTTCCCGGGTTCAACAGTAACCTGTCCCCAACCTTGTGCGACGAGAAAACACACGTGTGTCCGGATACCAACACGTCCACTCCGAGTTTTCGTGCGCAAGCTGCGCGATTGTAAAAGAAAAGCGTCAGTCTTGAGTCTTTGAGTATGGGTGTACTGTAGTATTGTGTACTGCAGTCGACCAGGGGCAGTAAGCAGTCTACTTGTGATGTATGTAGTATACTTCCTTTTAATGACTAGTGGACGTCACGGAGGGGAATCGACCAGTGCCTGGATTTGGGAAAGCCCCAACACGCACCTGCTAACGCATTCACGTCCCCCCACGGCACGATCTGATGGCCGTGCACAACCCCTATTGAAAACTCCCCGACTTGCACGGTTCGCGTTTCCGGAAACGTCTCACCATTGCCAGGCACCCCGGTCAAATTGTCGTACTGCCCGTGCACCACGTGCACGTTCCCGCCCGGGTTCGCGCAAAGCGAGCGGAGGTAGTCGTACGACTCCTTCGTCACCAAATCCCCCGTGCACAACACGTGCTGGATCTTACCCGGCACCAACAGTTTTCGGAACTTCGCGGGCAGATCGGTCGTGCGGTGGGGGACGTGCAGGTCGCCGATGCACAGAACGAGGACCATCGCGTCACGAGGTGGTGGTGGTTCCACACAACTCACGCACAACACGACGCGACGCCTCCGCCGTCGCGTGTGAGATACTGAGACGACGAGATGCGATTGTGGCGAAAGAAGTGCAATCATCGTCTGGGAGGCCGCGGGAGGTGCACGAAACTGTTTCGGGGAGTGGAAAAAAGCGCACTCTCGCACCGCCACCCCGCGTCGTCCCATGTACGATTTGTGTCATCCCAGATATGGGCAATGGGAACAACCTGTTACACAACCCCGTCTCACCGCCTCACCGCAGCTCCACACCAAGTTTGCTCACCATCTCCTCCCTGACTTTTGTTTGAATGGTGTTGATTTCGTCATCCGTCAAGGACCGCTCCATTGACCGGTACACGATGCGGAAGCAGTTCGAGGTTAACCCTTTTTTCGGGTTCTCGAACTCGTCGATGAGGGACACGCTCTCCACCAAAACCCCCGCCGCGTCCCGGACTACTTCGCACAGGTTGTTTTCCGTGAAAGTGTTGAGCCCGTCCTCGTCGTCTTTGGGTAACCAGAAAGAAACGTCTTTAAGGCAAGGAGGGTATTTGCTGTAGGACTTGAACTTTTGCATGCCCACGCCGCCCGCTTTGAACATGCCGGCTTTGAACTGTTTGGTGAACCTGCGATTGTGAACGAAAAGTGTCAGTCTTTCGGGCCATGTGTATGCGTAATTACTCTGGATAATCGGCAAACAGTGTGCCTGGATTTGGGAAAGGCCCAAGGCCGTACCTCTTGTCGTCGCTCCAAAAAAGCCGAATGTCGGGAACGTCGAAAAGCACCATCGCTAGGCGTTCCAGCCCTAAACCGAACGCCCACGCTTTTTTACCTTCCAAGCCGGCTTCTGTTAAAATAGCCCCCTGCATCACCCCGCACCCCAACACCTCCAGCCACTCGCCTTTGAAAAAGATCTCCAGCTCCATGCTCGGCTCAGTGAACGGGAAATACGCGTCCACCCATCTCGTTTCCACGTCCCCGAAGAGGTGTTTCGCTAAACCTTCCAACGTGTTTCTCAGCTCAGTCTGCGCAACCTGCACCGCGTCCCCGCCTTCCCACTCGGTGTGGTCGAACACCCGAACTCCCTCCATCTGGTGGAACACGGGGAAGTGCGTGGCGTCGATGGAGTCTCGGCGGTACACGTCTCCCGTGACCAGAAACTTCGTGGCCCCATCCTTCAGCATCTCCAGCTGATGCGCGGACGTGTGGCACCGCAAAACGTGGGTTTCGTCCACGTAGTACGTGTCATTAGACCCGCGTGAGACGTGATCCGGAGGTACCAACACGGAGTCGAAGTTAGCGTAAGTTGTCACGACCGGGTACATGTCGTCGAAACTGGTGAACGTGTCCTTTCCGAATGTCTCGTCGAAGTACTCCTCGATCGCGGCTTTGATAATTCCAAGCGGATGATCGGCGCGCTTGTGCAGGTTATACCCGATCTTCTCGAAAATATGATCCGTCACGTTGTTGCTTTTGTCGCCCGTGATCACGTCTGGTGCGGTTTTGAGTTTAGGTTTTGTAGGGTTAGGGTTAGGGTTACAGTTGTGGATGGGTGGCGCGTCGAACCGGAAATTGAGTTTCGCTTCAGCAAAAAGGTTTCGCGAAGTCCTTTGGCGAGATGGATAAGAGGACGGCCTTACCTTCCCTCTTCACCACGACCGGTTCTGCGACCGTGGCCCTCGTGATGACGGTTCGCACCGTGGGCGCGACGCGACCGCGAGAACCCGAGAAACCCGACCGAAGCCCGAAAACGCTGGCCATCCTGCGGCGGGTGGAAGCGCGAGGGGGTGACGGCGGTCAGAGACTTGCTGATCCTTGTGGCAGGAAAAGAATGAGCGCGGCGCGCATTCGCGCGGGCCGGACGAGTACGTGCGTGGAGAAGTTTTCGGGAAGTGCATCACGCGCGGTGACGACTAGTCTTAGTACATACCGAAGAGCAGACATAGCCATGGTGACCGTGGTGTCGCGTGCGTGTGTCGAGAGGAGTGTCGACGAGGAATGTGCAGGCGACGTGTCCGCTTCAGCTTATAAAACACTGGCTCGCGGCGCAGGCGAGGTTTTCCGTCCTTGGAGAGCTCGACCGATGGCGATGCCCCGAAGGAAGCCACACCTCAGTGGGCGTCATGGCGAACCCCAGGACCACGCTGTATGTCGGTACGTGCGGAAACAACACACAGTTGACACAACCGTCCTTGCCACTAAAACGCAATCGAAGTTAACCCTAAACGGTCCCCGGTCCCTCCACCCTGAACCCAACGCAGGCGGTTTGGACGAGCAGGTCACCGATTCCGTGTTGCACGCCGCGTTCGTGCCGTTCGGAGATCTGAAGGACGTGAACATCCCCCTCGATCAAACCACACAGAAAAACAAGGGCTTCGGGTTCGTGACGTTCGTTGAGACGTACGTGTTGATAACTGCTGTCGTCTTTGCTTGGCCTGATACTACCTTTCAGGAGCGCAGGGAACACGCTTCCTTCTATCGCTTCATCGCATCGTTCTCATCTCGTCGATTCTGACATTTTTTTCACTCAAATCCCCGCAGCGACGACGCCGCTGAGGCTTTAAACAACATGCACAACTCCGAGCTGTTCGGAAAGGTGATCCGCAGTAACTACGCGCAGCCGCCTAAAATCAAAGGCGGTGACACTGGGTTCGCGAGCCAGGCGGTGTGGGCGGACGCGGACCAATACGCGGCGGACGTCGATGCGGAGAAAGAGGAGGAGGATGCGGCGGTTGCGAACGTCGATTGATGTCGACGCGTTTAGGTATATAGTCATATAGTCTTGCAACACCAATACACACGTGTGTGTATTTCCTCGTATACTTTTCCCGAACGTTTCCGTCAAACGTAAGTGTTAAAGCGACCGCAGTTGCGGTAGGGTAGTTATTAGTTACCCTTGTTGCGAACGTACCTGCTTCTCCGAAAAAGTTGAAATCACGAAAAACTTCCACTTCTCAAAAACTTGTGGAAGGCGCGAAAACCCCTTCCCCGCATTGCGGCTTGCGGCCTTGCGCGCAGACGGGGCCGCGGTGCACGTCTCGCCCGCGATGGCTCCCTCCAAGGACCGCATCTCGTACTTCTACGACGCGGATGTGGGCACGTCGTACTACGGGAACAACCACCCGATGAAACCGCACCGGCTCGCGATGACCCATCACCTGGTGCTCTCCTACGATCTTCACAAACACCTGGAGGTTTACGTGAGTACAGATTACTTCTGATCGATCCGCCCCGCCGGTGTCCGGACCCGACCCGAGGTTTCCCGTGACGCAGCGCCGGTATCGACCGGCTTCGAACCGGTGACCGGGTGGCACCACGACACAGCTGATGATACCATTCAATCCTAGCACAACTCCAAGCACTAACCACCTCCCATCTTCCCACCCAATCTCATCCCATCCAATCCACGAAAAAAAAACACAGCGCCCGCGCAAATCGTACCCCGTCGAGATGTCCCAGTTCCACGCCGAGGATTACGTGGATTTCTTGTCGAAAATAACCCCCGATACGCAACAAGACCACCTGGCACAGATGCAGCGGTTCAACCTGGGGGAGGACTGTCCCATTTTCGACGGCTTGTTCGATTTTTGCAAGACGTACACGGGCGGGAGCATAGACGGCGCCGTGAGGTACGGCCTTGCGCGTTTCCCAAATCATAGACGACGGTTAACTGCCCCTACCTGCCTGTTCGAGTGTACCCGAAAAAACTGTTACAACTACATACATCACAAGTGCACTGTTTGCGCATACAAGACTGACACTTTCGGCGTTACTCGTGCCAGGCTAAACACGGGGTTGTCCGACATCGCTGTGAACTGGTCCGGCGGCTTGCATCACGCCAAGAAAGCGGAAGCGAGTGGGTTTTGTTACATCAACGACCTCGTTTTAGCTATTCTTGAGCTGTTGAAACACCACGCCAGAGTGGTGTACATCGACATCGACATCCACCACGGCGACGGCGTGGAGGAGGCTTTTTATTTAACCGACCGGGTGATGACGGTGAGGTGCGTGTTTCCCGTGTTTAACGCGTTCCGCCTCCCTGTTTACAGCCCCTACTTGACGTCCACTCATCCAAAGGAAGTGCACTACTGGTAACTCTTACCAGTATAGTACTCACGGCTCTTACAAATATATCACAAGTGCCCTGTTTGCGGAATACAAGTTCCTACACATTATCACCGACTGACACTTTCGGCTTTCGGCGCATCAGCTTTCACAAGTTTGGGGATATGTTTTTCCCCGGAACGGGCGGCTTGGATCAGGTACGTGTGTAAGGCTTTCCCAAATCCCGCCTCCCTGTTTTACCGAAGTTGGTGACTGTTGTCCATACATCGAGATATACAATACTGACACTTTTCTGGCAAAACTTAACAGGTCGGCGGCGCGGCCGGTAAATACTACAGCGTAAACGTCCCCCTGCACGACGGCATGGACGACGATGCGTTCCGTGGGATGTTCAAAACCACGATGACGCAAGTAATGGACGTGTACCAACCCGGGGCGGTGGTGTTACAGTGCGGCGCTGATTCCCTCGCCGCCGATCGACTGGGGTGTTTCAACCTATCACTGGACGGCCACGCCGATTGCGTGAAGTTCATGAAGACGTTCAAAGTGCCTTTGTTAGTCACGGGGGGCGGGGGGTACACAAAGAGCAACGTCGCCCGGTGCTGGACCTACGAAACCGCCGCGCTTCTAGAGATCGAACTCGACGAAAACATCCCCGAGCACGACTTCTACTACGAGTACTACGCGGACGTGGAGTACAAAATGAAAGTCGTGCCCACAAACTACATCGAAAACTTAAACACCAAGAGTTACCTAGCCGAGGTACGGCCGGACGGGGCTTTCCCAAATCCGCCACATACTGTTTACAGCCCCTCTTTGACTACGCTAGTCCTTAAAAAGGAAGTATACTGCATTCATCACAAGTGCACTATTTTACCTCAGCTGGTGACTGTTTGTCCACACATCGCCCAATACAGTAAGACTCAAGACTGACACTTTCTTTTACCCGTCGTAAGATCCAGAAGAAAGTCACCGAGAACTTGCGGCATTTGGAGCACGCGCCATCAGTGCACATGCACGAAGTCCCACCAGACAGCATGATTCCCGAGTTTGACGAGGACGACTTGAACTGCGACGAGCGGAACGGGGGGGTGACGGGGGGCGACCGGCAGATCGCGCGGCACGACGAGTTTTACGACGGCGACGCAGACCAGGACCGGTAGTGCGCGGTGTTTTTTTGTAGACCAATACCGCACTCGTACGGGTAAAAACCCGCCCGCGTCGTCTACTACTCGTGACTCTGCTGCTCTCTCGCTAATAATCTCAATCGCCCCTACTACTACGCTTGTATAAAACTCGGTAACACTGTTCCGTGACTCTACCGCGGCTAATACGTCGTCTGACGTGAAACTCGGCTCGTACTACCGTGACTCTACTTTTGCGGATACTTCCAATCACCACACTACATACCCCATCGCTTCCCGAAAAACATGGGCAGCGTCCCTATCACGGCTAACACCGACCCACACACCGCCCGTCCCGTGATCGGTTCGTCGTTTATCGCCTTACCGAGCGGCAGCGCGTAAATCGGCCCTAAACACATGAGCGTGGAAAACACGGCGAGGCTGGATACTTTAAACAGCGCGAAGTTCCCCTGAGTGTAAAAAAATAAATGTCAGTCTTGTATGGGCAGTCAGTCGGGGGAATGTGGGTATTGGGAAATACTTACCAGCCCCGGGGCGAGGAAGGTTGTGAAAACAATCCCGCAGAGGATTTGAACCCAGGCCTTGGGTGGGAGGGTGGGAATGCCTAACACCCCGTCCTTACCACTACCTCCCGCGTCAGTTGTCGCCGTCGCGGTACAATCGGTCAAAGCGTTTCGTCGCCTTCGTCGCCAACCGTCCCTCGCAACCGCCCCGACCAACAAAGCCACCGCCGCGCTTCCGAAGCGAACGAGATTAATCTCCCACGAGCTTAAACCCACTCCGTGCTGTTTCGTCAAAACCGTTCCCCAGGTGTCGAACAGGACGTTCAGGGACGCGGCGACGTAGCCGGTGGAAACGAAGGAAGTCGTTGATCTGTTTTTGGACGCGGTGGTCTCCGCGCCTACCCGCGCGTACTCCGATTCCACATCAACGGCCCCGATGTCATCAATGGCATCACCAGTACCTACGCTGTCACTACCCGTATTCTCATCACCGGTACCTACACTGCCACTACTACTATTTTCCTTATTTTGTTCAACCCGCTCCTCCAAGCTCACCAGCGACACCCCGAAAAGCGTCAAGAGCATTCCCAAAACCACCGCCACCGAAACGCCTTCGTGTAACGCTACTCTCGCCATCGCCAACGCGATGAAGGGCTTTATTATGTCAATCAGAATCACCCGTCGGGGGCCTAGCGTTGCGAGGGCATGGAGCCACAGGTTGTCCCCTATCACGATCCCGATGAACCCGCTTAACACGAGCCACGCGACGACGGAGGATGAACAGCTCGCGAGCAATTGCGTGCCACTTCCCGCAAACCCCGCGATGACAAACCCAAGCGTCCCGACGGAACACTTCACGAGGTTCAACGTAAACGCGTCACCGACCCAGAGCTTTGACCAGATGAACAGCCCGACGGCGCCGAGTGCGGGGGTGGCGGCGGCGGCGAGGACGCCCACGGTTTCGGTGGGCATGCCCGCGGTCTGAGACATGACCGCCGCGACCGAGAAAAGTGGCGCGGGTAACGAACCAACGACGACGTCACCCAATGACGCGACGTGAACCCGACGCAGTCCACGCGCTTTGGGACGGGAACCGGTCTGGGAGCGACGCGCGAGCGTGCGGGGCGAAACCCCCGGATGACGCGGTTCGCTCCCGGGTCTCGCGGTTGACAACCCGACGACCCCCGCACAGCACGCGCGCATGAGAAGTGAGCGTACTGGAAGGTGCCTACGTATGCCCACCGACAGTATGTAAAAATCTGGGAAACTTTCTCCCTCTCTACCTTGCGACTCGTCGCTCTCGCTTGGCGAAGGAAACGTCACTCAACGCCCCTGATGCGCCGTACACGCGCGTTGAGACTAGATGCGTCTCCACCTCACGGCAAGGTGGTTGGTACGACGCATCTCGGTCGGACACGAACCACCCCGCTTCAAGTACTAATTCGTTTTTTTCGGTCGTCGTGACTTTCGAGTAAATGCCGGAGGGCAAAAGCACGACGTTCTCATCTCCGAACCCGCCCCACACATCGCCAACCCACTCCCCTTCCACAAAAGTTTCTATGGGCAAAACCGAGAACTCACCCCACTTATTAGGCCCCCCGCAGCTCGCGCACAACGACGCCGCGTTGTTGAAGGGTTCGTAGAAAAACTCCTTCCAGGCGGTTAGTTTTTTCAGCGCGAACTCTTTTGTGTCGGCGTCGAATTGTAAATGCTGCTGCACTCGGACTCGCGCTCGCTTGGCTTCGGTTTCGTTCTTTTTAGGTTTTGGTTTGTCCTCGAAGGCGAGGCAGTGCTCTATTGTTAGAATATCGAAATCAGTCGCGTCACTGGAAGTGGCGCCTTTCGCACTCAAATCACTCGGCCCGGCGCTGTAAGACCCGAGCGCTATTGATGAGCACGCCGCAGTCGCCGGAGTGATATTTCCCACATCAACAACCCGGTCCCACTTCGTCTCCACCGTGCTGCTGTCCGCTTCGCACCCCGCGGTGGGAATGAACCGCAGCTCTCTGGCGTACAGCCCAGTATCCACGGTAACCTTCATCGCGCACTGGCTTTGCCAGTCAACAAGAACCTGGCCCCACTCCTTGAACGCGGGGGGCATGTACTTGTCGGGAATTTGGACTGGAACGCCGTGTTCGTCGAAGTACACTTTGTGGCCTTCCCACTCCCCAGAGGCGGCGGCGGCGAAGTCGTCGGTGACGCTGGTGGGTGCCGCACGTGTGGTCACTGACCGGTTTCGGGCGTTGCCGGAGGAACCGCACCGGGCGGTGAGAGAAGAAATCGTTTGGCTTAGACTGCGAATGGATCCGCGGGTGCCGATCTGCGATGATGCAGCAGTTCGGCAGATCGATTCACTCGACGAACGGCGCGTCCCGGCACTCGCGCGCCGCGCGCCAGTGACACCTCCAGAGTGCATCGACACCGCGAGCGTGACGAACGTGGACATGACGCGCGTCGACCGGGAAAGCGTGTGCGTCTCGGTCGAACACCGCTCTTACGGGTGTGGGGGGATAAAGATAGGATGAGCTGGCAAAATCGTCGTTTCTGACTTTCGTCGAATCCTTCTCGATTTCGTATCGTCTTTTCAGGAGGGGGGGCACTTCACTTCCGAGGCTCGGGCTTCTAAGTAACAAGGCGCGCGTTTCCATGCATCGCGAGTTTCGAGGCCCATGCCTCGGGCGTGGTCTCCAACGTCCTTCCGCGATGGAAACGGCGTCGAGGCTCGCGCCTAGGCTCCAACGCGAGCCGTTGCGGAACCGGGAACAGACGACGCCACTCGCGTGGCTGCGTTCAGTCTCGCAGTCGCCAACGCCGCTGCCAAACTTACTTACACACCACCCTGACTGTGATGTTCCGCCTTCTGCTCCGCATCGCGCTCTTGGCCGTGATGGTGTTCGCGTTCGCCATACCGGACACGGAAGCGAGACCGGTCGCGACGAGTAACACGGACTTGACCTCCAACGCCGGACCCAACCGCGCGCTCCTGACACAACGGTCCCCGAACAAACGCGCGCGAAGCCTCATCGAAGTCGCGACCTCCGGTTTGTTCGACATCTTCGGCTTCGAAGTGAGCGGTAGGTGCACTTCTTGTGGTGGTTTACCGGCCAGGACCGCGTCTTCCGTCGTCACGTGTTTCGTCGTCGCGTCGAACCAACCACCCTCCTCGAAACGAAACCGCAAAAAGAAACTGACGTCTTTTTTCTTTTTCTTTTTTCGTTTCGTTTTCGTCTTCCGTCCCGACTAACCCTTCACTAAACCTCACCCAGCCTCCGCTTCCTACGATCCCCTCTGCGAGTTCGTCAACCCCCTGCTAGACCCGGAGAACAAGCTTAACTGCGGGGGCGACTACGCGTAAGTGATAAGTGCGGCGTTTCCAGGGTATGCACAAACAGAACGTTGATGACGCGAGAGCGAGACGCTTGTTATTTTCACAAAAGCCTCGTCAGCATATTTCGTTACGCGCTTTCGAGAGCACCCGCCCGTGGCGCTCACACGCCATTCATTGTCGCGTGCGCGTCAACTTCCGCACGTCTCTCTTGTTCCCAGTTGCCATGGCGACCGCGAGTCACGCAGGACCCGTGGTGGTGTCGCGAGTGAGCCGCGTCAACGCCGCATCCTCGTCGCGACGCATGCGCCCGGTTGCCCGAATCGAGGATTCACGAAACACTACGTCGCGACGCGCTTTTTCGTTCCACGGACGCCGCACCACATCCGTAACCACCTGCGCTCAGAAACAAAGCTACGCCTCGTTCGACGACATGATCGCCACGAGTCCCGTGCCGGTGCTGGTGGATTTCTACGCCACGTGGTGCGGGCCGTGTCAGATGCTCAGCAAAACCGTGTTCCCGCAAGTCGCGGCCGCGATTGGGAAGGAAAACGTGACGCTTGTAAAAATAGACACGGAGAAGTACCCCAACATCGCGAGCAAGTTCAAAGTCGAAGCGCTGCCCACGATAATTCTTTTCAAAAACGGCGTAGTCGCGGACCGGGTAGAGGGACTGCCTGATGCGACCGCGCTCACGGAACGGCTGAAGTACATGCTTGGAGCGTCGGCGGCGGGGAAATGATACGACCGGCGAGAAGCGAAGGTAAAAAGAATACCCTTTTTTAATCACGAATCGTGTCAACACTTTTCTCACCGCCTTCCCTTCCGACTCCTCCCTGGATAGCCTGTGTTTTCTGTGCGTGACGCACCTTAGCGTCCATGTCAACGAACTGGTCCCTACTTTCTTCCACCCTTTCCGCCGCGCGGTTCGCGGCGCGGTCGGTTTCGCCGGCGCGGAAAACGGTCGAGAAGCTCGACATTTCGGTTTTAAGAATACCACCGCCAGAAACGCTCTCGAGCTTGTTTTTCACCAAAGACATCTCGGAATCAAACGTTGCTTGGTCAACGGGTAGGTTACCAGGCGTGAGTTTGCCAAGCACGGACGCGGCAGCGTACGCGGCACTATGGTACGTAGCACTAGTAGAAGTACAAGGGCCTTTGGCGTCGTCTTCTTCGTCGTCAAATTCGTCGTCGTCTTCGTCGGTCGAACCGCCCGAACCGCTTCCCTCGCCAAACTCCAAAAGCGCCGCGCGCTTTTCCCCTTTCGTTATGTCGACTTCGTCCAGCCGTTTCAATGAATCCAGGCTGGCGATGCACGCGGCTCGGTAGTCTTGAGTAGTTGCAACGAAGGTGCCTTCCATGTTCAAAAAACAAAGCGAACTCGGTATGCACTGCAACAGCGGGGAAACCTTTCTCAGTTTTTCGTTCCCTCCGGCGTCCAGGAACAGAAGGTTGGGCAACGTCTCCAGACCGAACAGTGGGTGGTGTGTGGTACCGGTCTCGTCCTCCAGCAAGTTCGAGTTTATGCTTAAAAACCGCAAGTTGGGCGTGGTCGTTTCGGTCACCGCTCTGTTTAAACTTCGCAACCGATTGCGCTGCAGGTACAACGACGTTATATTTTTGGCGAACGATAACGGGGTGGTGATTACCGTCCGGGGCCCTTGGTTACCTGGGCCGTTATCAACATCACCCAGGTGTGTTAACTCACACCGGTCCAAGCGTACGTGTTCCAGCGTCGCAACCGCGGCCAGCAGCCCTTCGCCGTCCTCGTCGTCGTCCTGTGCAAAGTCTGGAGGCAGATTCTTGGCGACCAACAAGGGGAGGCTTAAGATTTCGTCGGGCGAAGATTCATTCGGCTCCCTTTCGTCGTCGGTGTCGTCGGAGTCTTCCGCCAAACGCGCATCCAAGGAAATTGCGGCTATCGTGTGTTCCAGGGACTCAATAGCCACCCCAGCGTCGGAGTCGGAACAGGTGGCCTCTTCAGCTGCCATGCCGAGAGTGAGAGTAGGCACTCCCTTTTCGGGAGGAAAAAGAAAACGGGACGGAATTTTCAGCCCGCCGACCGAATCACCGAAACCGAAATTGCGCCCCATCCGCGATGCAGTGCCTCCCCGCGCCTGTGTTGTGGTCCGGACGTTTTCGGTCGTTCACGGCTCGTCCGAGGTTACGGTTCCGACCGGGTTTCGCAGACACCACGGCGGGACGGCACGATGGCAGAAACGGACACGAACGAGGTGGTGTGCCCCCCGGTTGCGCGAAACGAACAATCTTCGCGATCGAGCCTCGCCGCGAGCGCCGCCGCGGATGCCGCGACTAGCGCGAACGCGAGCGCGAGCGACATGACAAACAAACCCACGGTGGCTATTGTGATTGGTATGGCGGGCAGTGGGAAGACTAGTTTGATGCAAAGAGTGAACGCGTATAAGCACGCGCAAGGCAAGCCGCCGTACATGATCAATCTCGATCCCGCGGTTACCTCCACGCCGTACGACGCGAACGTGGACATACGGGACACGGTTGATTACAAAAACGTGATGAAGGAGTACAACTTGGGCCCCAACGGGGGTATCTTGACCGCGAGTAACTTGTTCGCCACCCGGTTCGACCAGGTTATTAATTTGTGCGAAAAACGGTCAGACGAACTGGATAACATCTTCGTGGACACGCCCGGGCAGATTGAGATATTCACGTGGAGCGCGAGCGGGGCGATTGTCACGGAATCCTTCGCCTCGGCTTTTCCCACGGTGGTTCTGTACGTCGTGGATACACCGCGAAGCACGAACCCACAAGCGTTCATGTCCAACATGTTACAAGCGGTGAGTATCCTTTACAAAACACGGCTACCCCTAATCGTGGTGTTCAACAAAATAGACGTCGCGCGGCACGAAACAATGTTACGGTGGATGGAAGATTTCGAGGAGTTTCACGCGGCGGTTGACGAGAACCCGAGCTTCGCAAGCGATTTGAGCCGGTCGCTGTCCCTGGTGTTGGATGCTTTTTACAAAGGCCTAAGGGTCGCTGGGGTCAGTGCCATGACTGGTGAGGGCATGGAGGAGCTTTTCGAAGTCATCGCGCGCGCGAGAAAAGAATACATGGACGAGTACTTACCGGAGCTTTTGGAAAAAAGAGAAGCGCGGCAAGCGGAGGACGCGGCGCGAAAAGCGGCGGATTTAGAAAAACTGCGAAAAGACGTGGCGGGCGAAACCGGGAAGGTCGTGCTGGACGGCTGCAACGAAACCCCCGAGTCAATCGTGGGGGAGGAGGAGGAGCATTAGAAGAAGCTCGTGTGGTGTGGTTTCTCGTGAATAAAAACAACGTACCCGATACTCTGTGCTCTTACTATGTAGTCGCGAAAAGACACTTGTCATCTGAAAACTTTTGCTGTCAAAAAGCAAACTGCGTTTCCTAAAAGCACCTCTGTCACTTTTCAATGGCCTCGGCGTGCGCCTGGCGCGTCGCGCCGGTGACTCGTCGCGACTTCCGCTGTGCGAGCCGACGATGCGGACGTTATGCGCCGCTCGCACTTCGGGCCTCCGCAGTGGCCATGGCGACCGCCGTGGCTGGGACCTCCTTCGGGGACCCGTTCCCCGTCGATGACGACGACAACGATGACGGCGCATCTGTTGAGTCTTCGGCTTCGGAACCGGGTGCGATTGTTCCCGAGATAGTGGTCGTGGGTCTCGGACCAGGCGACCCGGGGCAAATCACCATGCAGGCGTGGGACATTTTAACCGCCCCGGGCGCGCGCGTGCACGTGCGCACGGCGCAGCACCCCACGTTACAAGGGCTACCCCCCCATGTCACAATCACCACGTTCGACCACATCTACGAGCGCACCAAGCTACTGCAAGACGTGTACCCGCAAATCGCGGAGGAGCTGTTCGCCATCGCGGAAACCGTAGCGTCGACCGCCGCTGCGGATGTGGCAGGGGCTTCGCAAACCGAGGATGACGTGTTTTCGTCATTCGTGCTACAAGACGACTCCGACGAAGTCAAAGTCCGACTAGACGAAAGACAGAGACACATCGTGTACGCGGTGCCTGGTGACCCGTGTGTCGCGGAAAACTCGGTTAAAATCTTACGACAACTGTCCCTAGCACGAAAAGTAAAGGTGACCATAATACCCGCGGTGAGTTTCTTGGAGCCCACTTTAGCGGCGGTGGGCGCGGATGTGATGCCGTCGTTGTGCATAATAGACGCGATAGACGTAGCGGGTGCAGGGCACGCGGTGGGCATCACAGTGGACACCCCAACGTTGCTGTGCCAGGTATACTCAAAAGCCGTGGCGTCGGATGTTAAGCTAACGTTAATGCAGCAGTTTCCGGAGGACCACGTCGTGACGCTGGTGCACGCCGCCGGGACAAACGAGGAAATCGTGGAAACGATGCCGCTTTTTGAAATCGACTCGAGCGACAACATCGATATTCTGACGTCTTTGTTCGTGCCCGCGGTGGGAGTAATTAGTCACGGAGATACGGAAGGTACAGATGGAGATTCGCAAACTGCAAATTCCAGAAACATCAGGGGCAGCGTGGAGAGCGTTCTGGACGAGATCGCGCGCGCGCGGCGGGGGGACGTTTCTGGTGAAGCCGGTGGACCGTCAATGGACGGAAACGAAAATGAAAATGGCAACGAAATGGATGATGATGTTTTAGACGACGACTGCGATGAGGATGACGATGACTCGAAGTGGTCCTCATCTTCATCCTTCGACTCCCTGTATTTCGACGATTTGGATTCCTTCTCCGTTTTCGGTTCCCTGGACCACGCGGACGCGGCGGCGGCGAGTGCGCTGCGACAAAGCGGAATCGCCGCCGCGATCGCCGCGGAAAACGACGCGGATTCGGCGACGCGAAAAGAAACCCTAGGCGCGCTTCTCGCCGCGCTTTCTCTGCACGTCGCCATGGCGGCTGAACAAGGCGAGTTCACCATGGCGGACGTGGTGGTGGAGGCGACGAAACGAGTGAGGAAAGGGATCATTTAACTACAGTAGGAAAGGTTAGCGGTGTTTGTTGATTTCAAAGCGAGTCTAGAGAGCTATTTATCAGTTTTTTAAGGCAAGGTCTTGAGTTATTATCCATAAATCCTTCACGCCCCCGAGGAGGCGATCACAGGCGCAGCTCGTCGACGAATGTTTGCAGCTTTGCACCAAGATCTTCACGCCGTTCCACACTAGATACGCATACGGAACTTTTGCAGACTTTTATCAAAGACTAATTGCGAGAAGCTGACCCAGGAGGACTCCATGAAGGAAGTGAGCGTTATCGTTTTGACCGAGCACCGGTACGTTAACGGCCGACAGATACTTCGGACAAAAAGCACAAAAACACGAAAGGCAGTGGTACATACAAGCAGTACAACAAACAAGCAGATTAATGCAATGAATGCAGCAGCTGAGGTCGCAGCTTCCTCTGCCGCAGTCTTGTCGGCGGCGGCGCGGTCAGCGGCAGCTCGCCTGGCGGCAGCAGCTGCGGTCGCAGCTTCCATCGCCGCACGCTCCGCCGCAGCCTTGACGGCGGCGGCGCTGTCAGCGGCAGCTCGCCTGGCGGCAGCAGCTGCGGTCGCAGCTTCCATCGCCGCAAGCTCCGCCGCAGCCTTGACGGCGGCGGCGCGGGCAATGTCAGCTCGCCTGGCGGCAGAAGCGCGGTCGGCGGCTTCCTTCTCGGCCGCCTTGTTTGCAGCGGGTTCATCCGCCGCGCGCTTAGCGGCGAGCAAGCTGGCAGTCTCCTTTTTCGCAGCCAATCCTACTTCCAACTGGGGTCGGTTCTGTTTTTCGGGCGTGTCCGGCGCCCACAGCGCCGGCGCCGGTTGATCGCGGTTTGGACTTGACGCCAAGTCAATGACCTCGCCATTCGCTTCTGCGGCAAGTCTCTTGCCCTTCTCCATTTGATCATTATTGAGCTCGTATGACCTCTGGCTCGTCGACCACCTCGAATCCGTCATTTGGATCGGCGGCGTCAAGATCGGGGTTGGCCTCGCCCTCGTTAGCAGCCGCGTTAGCCGCGATAGCCGCGTTAGCATCGCTTCGCTCGCGATCTATGTTGCGCGCGCGGTCGTCGCGTCGGAAGACATGCAGAGGGGAGCGTGCGCGTGTGTGTTGTGGCTTCCGAGAAAAGCGTTACGAAGTCGTGGCTTTTGGGCAGCAGTGGATTCGCCCACCGTTTCTAGCCGTTGGATATTTGAAATACCTGGTACTTTTTGAAGGCCGGCGAGTACCGGCGGTCGGCAAACCATTACGACTCGCGCCGCACGCCCGCGATTCACGAATACGGTTCGACATCGTGGCGATCTCGCGGATGCGTGGCGACGCGCGTGTCAAGGCTCGACACGTGTGGGCGCGCGGGGAACTGCCAAAGCACCAACGGGGAAGGAAAGCGAAAGGCGGGAAAAGGAAAGCAGACTATTTTCACAAAAAAGGAAGTCATTAATAAATACAAAAGAGACTACGTCGCTGCAACAAACGCGGCGGCGGTTTGGCTCCAGTACCCCGACTTCATTGTCGGCGCGTTTCCTGAGTTGCGCTTGAACGTCTTGTTCGCCGCCATTTCGATGTTCGCCCGGAACTCGCTCAGCCAAACCCCGTGGTCGTGGAACAACGCGCGCTCCTTGTCCTTGACTTTGTTCCACTGGTCCACGGAGGACAGAAACTCGGACGACGGCTGGACACTTCCGACGCCGCCCGAATACCCTCCATACAGCCCCGCCATCCCCACATCACCACTGAAGGCTTTGTGCGAGCGCATCGAGATCGTCACCGCGGACGCATCCGCCCTGGTTTGCTCCGCGCGCCGTACGGTAAACAGGGAGTTTCTCAACACCCGCAGCGGGTCGTCCCCGAACTGTTCACACCGGCTCCCGTCAACGCGGCGGAACCGGGACGGGTGGTGCAGTGCCGGGTTGCCCTCGTTATCAACGCCAGGCGCGCTTGGAATGGATGAATACGCACTGGTCAAACTACCAGGTGTGCTTGTTATGACCGTCGAGGAAAACGCCGTGGCTAACGACGCGCCGTCGCGGCACGACGCCGCCGCCGCTTTCAAAGCGCGCAGGTTACGCGCGTCGTTGTTGTAGTGTTTCGTCTGCGCGTCCAGCGCAGCGCGGACGGCGCACAAAGCGGTTGTCCGGCCGTCGTCATTTTCTTTCTCGTCGTTTTGCTCAGCTGCTTTCTTGGAAACCCGCCACTCCCTCCGCGCTTTTTCCACCGAGTCGCGTCGTTTGCGAACGATCTGTTTTTGCTCGCGAAGAAATAGCGCGACGCTTTGCAATAAAAAGGCGTCGGAAACAAAGTTGGTGGGATTTGACAGGGCGCCTTGTTCGTCGACGTCCAGCACGCTTTCGAAGCCACTGAATGACTCGTCATGGGTCTCGGTACCATCCATCACTCCGTCGTCGAAGGAATCGGTTTCGTGCGATTTTGGCAGCGTCGATTTTTTAGTCTCCGCCGCGTTCAGTTCCACGACGGGCGCGGCGTTCGCGGCGTTCACTTTCTTCGCCTCCGGTTCCCGTCGCGTTTTTTTCATCGCCGTTTCTGCTTTTTTCACCTCCGCTTCGCGCTCAGCGACTTTTTGTTTCGCAGCCTGTTCCGCTTCCGCCGCTTTTCGGGACCGAGCCTCAGTGGATGCTTTCGCGTCCGACTCCGCTTTCGCGTCCGACTCCGCTTTCGCCGCGGTCGCAGAAGCGACGATTGAAACCTCGCTCGCGGTTTTCTTCGCCTTAGCCCTGATCTCCGCCACGAACTTCTCCGTGATTTCCTTCTCCTCCTGCTGAAGCGTTGCGGCCAGCCGTGATAGCCGCTCCGCTCGCGCGATCGTTGCCTCCGCCTCTTCCCTCGCCAAACTCGCAATCTCACTCGCGCGTAACGCATCGCCGCGCCGCTGTTGTTCCCGCTTCATCTCCAGGATTCGTTCCTCGGTTTCGCGTTCCGCTTGACGAACGCGTCGCTCCGCTTCGAGCTTTCGCTGATCGCTCTCCAGCGTTAGGTTTCTTTCGAATTGTTCTCGTTCATTTTCCATCTCGGCCTTGAATTGCTTGCGCTGTTGCTCATCCGCTAGTGTCTCTTCAACCCTCCAGGTCTCCGCACCAGAAGGAGCTCTCGAATTGTTTTTGTGACCACTTTCGGTCGCGCCCGCCTTCGTCTTGTTGTTGATGATGTTCGAAACATACCCCGCGGTTCCGTCGTAGTCAAACTCGTCGCTGTCGTCGAAGTCGTCGTCCACTTTCATCGGGCTCGCGACCGACTGTTTGCTCATACCCGAGCTTGGCGTAACACTCGCCCGCGCACCCGGGGTAACACCCATCGACAACCCAGGTCGCGTCAATGACGACGAGTCGACTTGCGCTCCCGAAGAAGTCCCCGGCCGCAAGCCCACCGCGGTGCCCGGGCGCTGCAGCGCAATTGGAGTCGCTGCGTTTTTGTTTTTTGTCAAACCGCCAACTCCAGAAACTTTCCCAAGTGGCACCAACGCGGGTTTATCGAGCCCTTTTCCCAGACCGGGGCCTAGGCCTAAATGTGATGATGACGACACTCCCGGTAACCCTCCTGCCTTTGGTTTGGGGTTACCGCTGTTAAAACCAGATATCCCAGTGTTACCCAAAGCTTTCCCTGGCGACGGCGCCTTACCCGCCGCCGGCCCGAACGCTTTGTTCGCGGCGTTTTCTTTTTTTTTCAAAAGCTTCGCCTTTTCCGCGGCGTACAGACTTTTGTAGTGTTCGTCGCAAGGGTGTTCCCACACGCTGTCCCCGGTTTGGAAGTTGAAGTAGTAAATATCCCCGGTCCCAGGGGTTTTGCATGGTTTCCAGTGCTCGGGAAGGGGGGTTTTCAACCCCTCACGGGCGATCCACAGCAAATCAGACTCCGTGGCTAAGTCCATCCCGAGCCACTTCGCGTAGTCCACCATTTCTGTGGACCAGGTAATCATGAGATGAGATGTGAGTTGGGGCCGTAGGTTCCGCACGTGCGGTGTGCCCTGGAAGATGTCCGTCCGTACAACGGAAACGCGTTTTGTGCGGCGAAATCGAACGGTGCACCGTTCGGGAAGGCGGTCGACGTGCTGTGGATTGAAGACGCGATGGGAGGGGGAATCACGAAATGCCCTTTTCGACACGACGGAGGAAGTCCCGAATGCGGGGACGAAGCCCGACGTTTAGACGACGACGGACACCTCGTTGGATTCGTGGTTTGACCTGTCCGAAAAAACAAGCACAAGCACCGATTGACGTACCCTCATGACTCGGTTCGTAGTTCTCGTCCATCTCCTCCTCCAGGATCACGCTGTCGGGGTTGCTCATGATGGATGCCTAATCTTTTCTCCGAGACGGAACCAGGAAAAAGAAATGAGATGTCGAGATGTTCCGGAACCGGCGCGGGTCGGGTTCGCTCGGGATTTGATCCTCGGACCACGCGGAACAAAGGAACGCGGTTTGCGGGAACTATGTCTCGGGTACCGCCGCGGTGAGTAACGACGGTCAGCTCGAGTCAAGACGACGCGTGACTCGAATGTGCCGCGCCGTGGTTTTGGTTTTTGGTTTTTAGGGAAGGGGAAGGAAGTTTTTTTGGTCACGAGATTTTCGGGCGTTTTTATTTTTCAGCCGAAGGGAACCGATGAGAAATGATGAAGCATCCAAAAGCTTCCGAGCGCAAACAAGATATATCACGACTGAACAAAGATATCACGAATGAATAAAGACTCCTCCTACCGACCTAAAACCCCCCTACCCCCCCCACGCGGATTTCTCCTTGCCGCCAATGAATTTGTCCAGAAAGTTCACGCCGACGCCGCCGACCGCCGTTAAACTGATCTTCACGCCCTTGCCTTTTTTGCCTTGTTTTTT
>Ga0222633_1000333_pt1 | contig 48151 bp, 32 predicted proteins | sample AntAcemetageno48_FD_179816 | JGI IMG/M metagenome (GOLD analysis project Ga0222633, IMG submission 179816) | Saline water microbial communities from Ace Lake, Antarctica - #48 | ecosystem: Environmental > Aquatic > Non-marine Saline and Alkaline > Saline | place: Antarctica: Ace Lake | collected...
AAGCAGAGATACGAGAGGAAGGAGTAAGGGGGGTAAGCAGTGCGGTGGGCGGCGGCGTCGGGGTGCGAGAAGTATCAAAAACGGAAACACACAAAATCCATGGTTTCCATTTTCCGAGCACACACGTCAAAACGTCAGGGTCATTCGCGAATACCGCCGGCCCTGGGAAACGTCTTCAGATCTCGACCGCGTCGTCAGATCTCGACCGCGCCCTCGGCCGTGTTCGGTGTTCGGTGTCGTGCCCTGCGTTTCCCGGTCCGGTCCGTGTCGGCCTGTTTCCGGGGGTGGTTTGAAACACGTTCCGCCGGGCGGCGCGCGCGATGATGTCCCTCGGCTTCCCTGCCGCCGCCGCACCCGCGCGCGTGTTGGTTGGCACCCCCGGGCGGTCGCGGGCGGTGACGAACACGTCGACGAGAGGGTCGGGTTCTGGGCGACACCGGTCCCCGGTGACGGCCGCCGCGTCTTCGAACCTGGCGGACGAAGTGCGAGGCGACTTCACGATTCTGGAGCAGGACCTGCCCGTTTCGGGCAAACGTTTGGTGTATCTCGACAGCGCGGCGAGTTCGCAGAAACCCAGTGTCGTGATCGAGGCGCATTCCAACTACTACAAACACGACAACGCGAACGTACACCGCGGGGTTCACTACTTGAGCGGCAAGGCGACTGATGCGTACGAGCTTGCCAGGGTGAAGGTGGCGAACTTCATCAACGCAAAGTCCGACCGCGAAATCGTGTTCACCAGGAACGCCTCGGAGGCGATTAACTTGGTGGCGTACACGTGGGGAGTGAAATTCCTAAAACCCGGTGACGAGGTCGTGGTGAGCGTGCTGGAACACCACTCAAACCTGGTGCCGTGGCAGCTGGTGTGCGCGCAAACAGGCGCGACGCTGAGGCACGTCGGCCTCAATAAAGACAAGTCCAACATCGACTTGGACGAGCTGCAGTCGGTGCTGGAGGAAGGCAACGTGAAGTTGGTAAGCACCGCGCACGTGAGCAACGTGTTGGGATGCGAGTTGGACGTGCGGCGCGTCGGGGAGATGGCCAAGAAACACGGCGCTAAAGTGCTGTTAGACGCGTGCCAATCCGTGCCGCACATGCCAATTGACGTGCAGCAGCTCGGGGTGGACTGGATCGTCGCGTCAGGGCACAAGATGTGCGGCCCCACTGGGATCGGTTTCTTGTGGGGAACCTCAGAGGTGCTGGAAACCATGCCGCCGTGGATGGGCGGGGGCGAGATGATACAGGTTCGTTTTTTTTTTTAAACTCGATTTTTTTCTCCGATTTTTGGAGGCTCCAATTTGAACCGCCAGACTGTTTGCCTGTGATGTGCCTTCCGCGTTGTTTGGGTTCCTCCTCCCGTACCCCGCGGGCTTCGAACCGAGGCCGGTTGTCGTACGAAGCGAGTCACTAACCACCTCGCACACACATTCGTACCCGACTCCTTTTCCCTGACCCATTCCCCCGTACCTCCCGAAATCCAACCCACAATCCAGGACGTGTTCATGGACCGCTCCACGTACGCGCCGCCGCCCGCGCGGTTCGAAGCGGGTACGCCGGCGATTGGCGAGGCCATCGCGCTTGGGGCAGCGTGCGACTACCTCATGTCAGTTGGGATGGACCGGGTGCATGCGTACGAACAGGAACTCGGGGGTTTGCTGCACGAACGACTGTTAAGCGTGGATGGCGTGACGGTTTACGGCCCCGCGGCTGGCCAACCGCGCGCTTCGCTTGTCGCGTTCAACGTGCACGGGCTGCACGCCAACGACGTGTGTACGCTTCTTGACCAAGCCGGTGTCGCGACCAGGAGCGGGCACCACTGCACACAGCCCTTGCACCGGTACCTGGAAACTAACGCCACCGCCAGAGCGAGCGCGTATCTGTACAACACGCCAAACGAGGTTGATGTTTTGGTGGACGCGCTGCAGGACACGATTGCGTTCTTCAAGGAGATCAACGGGTGAGCACGGGGTGATGAGGTGAGTTGATAGGCTGGGTAGGTTTGTTGTCGGTCAAACGCGTGTATTAAAATGTCCTCGTTCATCGCACCCGGATCGCGTTCACCGCAAAAGGATAACGGCACAGGAAAAATTCTGTGCGTCAAACTTTTGGACCAATCCCCGCCTCTCATTTCGTCCCGCCTCGCTTCGAAAAATCTGGCCTCGCGCAACGCTCGCCATACACGTCGTCCATGAATGACGTCGAACGTGGAATGGTCGGTCTCACCACTTTCCGCACCGCAAAAGCGCCGTCGCAGCCGCGTCGCGCTTCCACCTTCCCCCAGTTTTGTCACCTGTCACCGACCATGGCCGCCATGACCCTCGCCGCGCCCGTCGCGCTCGCGCCCGCGCGCTTCTCCAAGGTGACGCGCCGTCGCGCCGCGGCCACCAGGCCGGCCGGTGCGGTTCCCGCCTCGGTGCAACGGCGCGGCGCCTTGACCTTGCGCGCCGCGATCGCGATGCCCAACAGCGGCACGCCCGTGATGTACAACGACACGGGCAAGTGGCGGGAGGCTTTTAATCTCAAGGCGTGGGCCAGCGAGATCAGGGAGGTGGAGAAGGAGCTCAAGGCTGATATCGACCAGGATGACGTCAAGCATTTGAACAAGATCTTGACGTGGGCGAATTGCTTTTACTTCGGCGGTTTGGCGGTGATGTTCGCCACGCCGTTCTTCACGAACGCGTTCGCCGCGATCGGAGGGGTAAACCCCGTCGCCGCGTTCATGATCTCCACAGCGATCTGCGCCAGGTGGACCATGGTGGGCCACCACGTGTGCCACGGGGGGTACAACACGGCGCAGAGCGAAAACGGCGTGGTGACTGGCCGGTTTCACCGCCGCACATTCGCCAAAGGCGTGGCCCGACGAATCACAGACTGGATGGACTGGATGATGCCCGAAGCGTGGGACGTGGAGCACAACCACCTGCACCACTATCAGCTCGGCGAAGCCGCGGACCCCGATCTGGTGGAGAGGAACATGGCCCCCCTGCGCACGGGGAAGCTCCCCATGCTGGCGAGGTACGGCCAGGTCGTGGGCCTGGCGCTGATCTGGAAGTGGTTCTACTACGCCCCGAACACGATGAAGGAGATGTACCAGCGCAGGGAACGTGAGGCGGTGAAGGCTGGCGATAGTTCGTACGAAAACCCGTTCAAAACTGGCGAGCTCCCGAGCACGCTGGTCACCGTGGTTGGCGGCGCGTTGAAAGGACAGTTCGGCGCCCTAATCGAAACCGCGAAATGCTTCGCCCCGTACGCCACGTTCCAGTTCGCGGCGCTTCCCGCGGTTGGGTACGCGGTGGGTGGAGCAAGCATGGCCACCGCGGTGTTGCTAACCTCCATCCTGGCGGACGTCATGACCAACGTGCACTCGTTCATCATCATCGCCACGAACCACGTCGGGGATGACATTTACCGTTTCGAAACGGAAACCAAACCGCGGAGCGACGACTTTTACCTGCGCGCCGTGATCGGATCCGCCAACTTCCGGACGGGCGGCGACGTCAACGACTTCTTCCACGGATGGCTGAACTACCAAATCGAACACCACATGTTCCCCGACATCTCCATGAAGCAGTACCAAATCGCGCAGCCAAAAATCAAAGCCATCTGCGAAAAGCACGGCGTGCCTTACGTGCAGGAAAGCGTGTGGAAGCGGGTGGTGCAGCTCGCGGACGTGATGGTGGGCAAGCGGGACATGCTCGTGTGGGAAAACGGGGATTAAGTTTATTTTTCAGGACGGGTGTTTTTGAGGACCGGGGAAGGGTCCGATGAAGTGTTTCGTTTTCGCGGGACGACGGTGTGGCGCGTGTGCGTAGCGTGCGCATGGGTAGTGTCATCCGCGCGGAGACGATCCGTAGCTTAGCAGGGTGTGTTTGATGTGTTGTACGCCGACAGTATTTTTTGGTTTTATTTCTTTTCGAGTCTCTCTCGTGTGTTTTTTTCGCGCGTGTACTCACGCGCTGTATCCCGGGGGCATCCAAGGGGTACTCCCATCGCTGCCCGGTAAGCCGTTCGCTTTCGCCCATTCCAGGATATCGTCGTGTCCTTTTTCCTTCGCCCACGTTCGCAACCTCCAGTCCCAAGGACAGCCGTTTGCGCGCGCCCATTTCAAAATCTCGACGTGCCCGTTCATCGCCGTGCTTGATCAAATATTCTCGTCCCCCGGTGCGCCGTTCGCGTGTGCCCACTGAAGCACCTCGAAGTGTCCGCCGAACGCCGCGTTCGCGCACGTACACACGTCCCACGGGCAGCCGTTCGCGCGCGCCCACTGCAGCATCTCGAGGTGCCCGCCCTCCGCCGCCCTCGAGCACGTACACACGTCCCACGGGCAGCCGTTCGCGCGCGCCCACTGCATCACCTCGAGGTGTCCGCCCAAAGCCGCCGCCGAGCACGTGTCCCGGTCCCATGGCCAGCCGTCTGCGCGCAACACCTTCAACTCTTCGAGCTGTCCGCTTCTCGCCGCTGCCTCACAAAGGCGTTCTTGACGCGACAGGCGCCCTCCCCGTTGCAGGCGGTGCAGCGCGCTTAGACATCCGAGCTTTACGGCTTCTTGCTCACCAAGCTCCTTAAACCGGAGCCCCATCGCCGCCACCGCGTCGCGCATCGCGCGGCTCAGCGCTGGGAGCCGTGCGAGGTCTGCGGGATCGTCGAAATACTCAGATCTGAGAACGTGCTCGACGACGAGGTGGTCGGGAAGGCCGGGGATGGCTTCTTGCGGGGAGGACTGTAGGGCGGTCGCTCGGGCCTTCTTGTATGTGCAACGCGCTTTGTGGTCGGCCCAGTCCCCACGTTGGCAGTCCTTGCTGCAGTAGTATACCAGCTTGCACGCGCACTGCTTACACGATCTGACCGCACCGCACTTCGCGCAGTCAGCTCCCTTCAAGAGCATCTTGTTCAACGCGCGCTCCACCTGTGTCGCGGCATCACCTTCCGTGGGAGTATCCGTAGCATGTGTCGCGTTGGAGGATATCGCGGAACCCAACGCGCGTAGGTCGTGTGGTTTGCGTCTGTGGCGCGCTCCTTCGTTGTGCGTCGAGGCTTCCCAGAAAGCTGACTGTTCGTCTCCTTGGTTCAGGTTTTCAGCTTAAAGAAAGTTTGGTTCACATTTTTGTTCTCCACGATACATGGCTAGTACTACATCGCGCACTCGTCTTCTCGTTCTTCTCTACGCGTACGCATCGCGCGCGCAGTTCGCTTACACCCGGTTTAAAAACAATACACGCCAGCGTATCCGTCGTCACACCGCGCCGGCATCCCTGAGAATTTGAACAATCGCCTCGTGATTCCCTCGAGCGACGTTAGGAACGGGTGTCATTGCTGCGGACAGCGGTGTCGCGCCGTTCCTCGCCTTGTTGACGTCTGCGCCTGCTTCGATCAGCGCCCGCACCATCGCCTCGTGGCCGAACTGAGCGGCGATGAGCAGCGCTGTTGCGCCGATATCCCCTGCCTTGTTGACGTCCGCACCCGCCTCGATCAACGCCCGTACCACCGTCTCGTGGCCGAAATGAGCGACAACCAACAGCGGCGTAGCGCCGTCATCATCCGCCTTGTTGACGTCCGCGCCCGACTCGATAAGCACCCGTAGCACCGCCTCGTGCCCATTTTGAGCGGCGATGTACAGCGGCTTCACGCCGTTATTCTTTGCCTTGTTGACTTCCGCGCCTGCCTCGATCAGCGCCCGCACCACCGTCTCGTGGCCCTCTTGAGCGGCGATGTACAGCGGCGTCGCGCCAGTATCCTTTGCCTTGTTGACGTCCGCACTTAACTCGATCAGCGCCCGCACCACCGCCTCGTGGCCGACTTGAGCGGCAATATACAGCGGCGTCACGCCGTTATTCTTTGCCTTGTTGATGTCCGCGCCAGCCTCGATCAGCGCCCGCACCACCGCCTCGCGACCCTTTCCAGCGGCGATGAACAACAGCCCTTTCTCGTCCCACGGGCAGCCGTTCGCGCGCGCCCACTGCAGTACCTCGATATGCCCGCCCTCCGCCGCCCCACAACACGTGTTTGTGTCCCACGGGCAGCTGTTCGCACGCAACCACTGCAAAATCTCGAGGTTCCCGCCCCTTGCTGCACCCTGGCACGTGTTTGCGTCCCACGGGCAGCCGTCCGCGCGCAACACCTTCAACTCTTCGAGCTGTCCACTCCTCGCCGCTGCCTGACAAAGGTATTCTTGACGCGACAGGCGACCTTGCCGTTGCAGGCGCTGCAGTGCGCTTAAACATCCGAGCATCACGGCAGGTTGTTCACCAAGCTCCTTAAACCGAAGCCCCGTCGCCGCCACCGCGGCGCGCATCCCGCGGCTCAGCGCTGGGAGCCGTGCGAGATCTTCGGGATCGTCGAAATACTCAGATCTGAGAATATGCTCGACGACGAGGTGGTCGGGAAGGCCGGGGATGGCCTCGCCCGCGTTGGCATCGCGGCGGCGCTCACGCTTTTGCTTTCGCGCGCGAGCTTTTTTACCGGACATTGCGTTGAAACACAAACGTGGATGGTCTCGTGTGCGCGTCGTTGTGCGTCATGGCTTCCGAGAAAAGCGTTTCGAAACCTAAAATAAAAACCTGATCGAGAAAAACAGCGTCGCACTAGCGACCCGCGCTGGGTCGTTCGGTCGGTGGCGTCGGGGCGGTGTCGACATGGTGCTTTCCTCAGCGCTCGCGGACGGCCGCGTGGAGGTGCGCACCGATTCAGGAGGTCGAAAACTCGTAGCACTGCAACGCCTTCGCGCTGGTGAGATCGTGCTCGTCGCCGAGCCCTACGCCGCGGTACTGGACGAAGCCGCGCGCAATGTGCGGTGCGACCACACTTTCGCGACCGCCGGGGAGGCGGGTGGTGGGTCTTTGCTTCGATGCTCCATCTCCAAGGTGGCGCGGTACGCCTCGCGCGAGGCGCAGGCGGCGGCTTGGCGGTCGGGGTACAAAGAGGAGTGCGCCGCGCTCGTGGCTTGCGCGCCCCGGGTCCCGCCCCCAACCGTGCGCCTCGCCGCGCGCGTGCTGTGGCGGCGCCGGCGAGAGCGCTCGCTCGCTCCGGGTTCCGATGCCGTGTACGCGGAAGCGGCTTGCCCTAAGATAGGGCTTGGTGCCGGGTACGACGCCGTTGATGCGCTGGTGGACCACTGGGGTGCACTATCAGATGACGAAAAAGCGCACTGCGCGCAAGCCGCCGTCGCGGCGCTCGCTTTCGTCGACGCGAGGCTCACGGGAAAAGGAATCGACGAGCGGAGTGCTGTGGATGACATGGAGAGTACAGGGAGTATGGATGGGACGAGTCATGCTGACGATGTTCCTTACGCGAATCGAACCGGCGCGACCAACGACCACCCACACGAAACCCACCTAGCCGTCGCGAAACTCATCGCCAAGATGAGTCACAACTGCCACACGATTTGCGACGACGAACTGAACCCGGTTGGACTCGGGCTGTACCCGCCCGCCGCGACGATGAACCACTCCTGTGTTCCCAACTGCTGCGTCACGTTCAAGGGCAAGACCCTTTACGTGCGGTGTCTTTCCGATTGCGAATCAGGGACGGAGCTGACGATCGCGTACGTGGAGCTGTGCGCGCCGAGAGAGACGCGAAGGAACGAGTTGAAAAAACACTACAAGTTCGACTTGGACGACGGCGGCGTCGAGGACGTTAAAAAGGATACTGTTGCAGACACTTTTGCACACAGTGTTGCACACAGTGTCACCACCAAACCGACACAAATCGCACAAGACACGTACCTCCACGACCACGGATCACAAACAACCGCGGTGCCTTCTTTCCGGCTGGACCTTTTCGACCGAACCCGCCTGTGCGCGCGACGGAACGGGTCCAACCACTCGAGCGAAAAAGAAAAAAGTACGTCAGGCGGCGGCGTTTGGATCGCGGGTCCCGCTAAGAAATCGAACCGCGTCGACGTACACGTCTGGGGCGAGTTCGGCGGGACTGGGGGTCACGTCGATCGAGGAACGGTGGGTATCGTCGCCGCGGAAGCGAGTCGTGTGCTGCGCGACGCGGAGACACTCGCGGATGGATTTGAAACATCGGGAGTTGGTAACTCGCCAAACGAGTTGGTCGGTCAAAACGCCTCCGCCGTGTTGGCGAAACTCGCACGAGCGCAAAGCTTGGCGGCATCGCTCGGCGGGGCGGACGTAGGGTTGGGGGAGGGGCACGTTCTCCGCGTGCGCGCGCAAACACTCGCCCTGCGCGTGTACATCCGCACCGGCGCTTTCGAAAAAGCAGTCGCCGCCGCGAAATCGCTTTTGCGGCCGCACCGAGCGGCGTACCCCCAAAACCACCCCCCCCTCGGGCTTCACCTGGCTTTGCTCGCGAAAACCGAGGCGTACCTCGGCCAGAACCGTGCCGCCGCGAAGCATGGCGCGGAGGCGTACGCCATGCTGTCCGTGTCGCACGGGACGTCGAGCTCTCTCGTGAAACAGGTCGAAACGACGCTGCGGGAAACGCGGTTTGAGTTGCACAAAGGCGACGCACGGGACGACGAAAAGCCCTCTTTGTCGGACGACGAAGACGGCGGGTAGACATTATTAAAACGACAAATCGTTTTAGTATCAAATCACGGTTGGAATCATCACCATCAGCATCATCATCCACCCCTCTTCCTCTTCACGGCACGTGGAACGAGAGCAGCCTGTACAACTTCAAACAAAAGGAACACTTTGACGACAAAACGCTTCGGGCATAGCACAACCTGTAGTATTTTTATTATTTGGCCAGACAGACACTTTTTCTCGACAGACAGAACTTCCCGCCATTTCGGGAAGGCGCTTGCGTGGGCTAGGGTTGCGCGCTGGACCCGCAGAGCCATAGCGCGCCAGTCACCCACGGACCAGTCGTGGCACGTCGAGGGCCCGCGACTCGCTAGGCGAAGGCCGCTCGCGATTCAAGGGGGAGTCGCTTGTGAGATTCAAAGTAAATTGCGACGTTTCGCGAAGGACTGCCGGGGGTGCCGTCCCGCGCACCGAACGCGTCGCGATGGTTCCCGACCCCGCGGTGTTGTTCGCGCTGTTCGTGGCGCTGCCCTTTTTGAAACTTGGCGTCGCGGGGTACTTGTACTTCGCGTACGGCGAGGAGTACTTCTCCAAGTGCGGGGACCAGGGGAAAGAAGCCGAGGCGGAGGCGCAGAACGCGGTGGTTGTCAAGGGATTCGCAACGGGAGAGAGCTCGCCGGCGCCGCGCCACGACGCCGCCGCGATTTCGAAAAAGGGAAGCACCACCGAGGACGAACACAAAGCGCGGTTGATGAGCCCAAGGGTACGCGAGTTGAAAAAGCTTAGCTGACATAGGATAGACAAATATAAAGGGACACTTGAGTAACGAGGACGCCGACGACGCAAAGTAAATGTGATAACAGATCAGAAGTCACTTTTTTTATAATCACCTGCCCTTACGCCGCTCGCGCTGGAGTAGCAGCGTGAGCTAGTAGACCGGATTATGAATAAAACTCAAGACCTTTCCTATAATAATCGACGTCGCGCTCACGCGCCGCGGCTATCGGCGCCGTGCGCGGCGAGGGCGTCCGCTACGATTCTCCGCCTGAAGTACTTCATGTCCTGTTGCGAGAACGAAAGCGGGACCCCGGACGCGATGTAATCCGCGTACTTCAGCATGAACACCCCGCAGTCGCAGCCGTTCATCTGCCGCGGGATGTCCTTGGGGTGTTCCAGGCGCCAACCGCTCGTGTCGACGGATTCGTTTTTTTTGTTTTCGTGTTCGTCCGCGACCCAGCGTCGCAGACAATTCAACAGGTGGTGGTCCTCCCCGTGAAGCGAGTCGTACAAACGCACGCGCTTTTCCCTCAACTCAACAGTCGCAAGCACCCAGTGGATTCCTTGGTGCACGGGGATGATGATGGTGTCGCACCCTAACATGTCGTACCCCAGCTTCTTCACCGTCGTCCACCGGCGCACCGCGTTGTAGTCGTACGAACCGCCGTCGCACAGCTTCTTGACGAAAAACGTGCTCATGAGGTGGAAACGCGGCTGAGACGTGGAGGTGGACGTGGACGGCCCGTCGTTTCCGTCGCCTTTCACCCGTTGCGTCTCCCGTAACGCCATCGTGCCGATGGTGAAGTTCACCATCTCGTCGTTGAGCCACACCCCGGGGGCCATCGTCGCGACGTCCTTGCGCGTCACCGAAAGCTCGCCCTGCCACGCGAAGAAACCGCTCGCGATTTGCTCGCTCCCCGGCCCCCGACCCAGCGCGGATGTCACTAAGGTTTCCGTGTCCGGATTCAGCGGCGCTGTCAGCGCGGCCTCAATCTCCGCGGTTTCATCCGTCTCGGACACGTCATCTGTTTCCGCCACCAGCGCGCTCGGCCGGCGCTTCTCGAGCGCATCCGCCTTGAGTGCCATCTCCTCAATCATGCGCGCCACTTCGTCCTCGCGCGCGGCGAACACAGGATCCGAGGCGCGCGCGGCTCTCGCCGCCGCCGCTTCAACGATGACGCCTCGCGTTTGTAATGGACTCAACCCTGTTGCTTGGTGCGGTGGCTCCACGCTGTTCAGGGAACCGAGTGTCGCCCCCTCGGGCGTCGCGTCGTTTGCGTCGGGCGTTTCGTTTCCAAACGGCGACGGCGCGGTAAGCGAATTCTTACTCGCGGCGACCCTCGCGCGGTACTCCCGCAGCTGCGTTTCGTCGGAGAGGATATCCGCCACGGATTGAGGCGTTTGGTTTGCGGTGCGCAATCGCAACTCCTGGCGGTTTCCTGGAGGAGTATTAACTCCAACTCCACCCCCTCGTTCCTTCGCCGCCTTCGCCGCCGCCACGGCGTACCCGGGCTTGAACCCGGCTTTTTCTTGAAGCCGGCTCATCTGCGACGCGGCGACGACGGTGGCGTCCGCCATCGCTGAAGTCAGCCGCGTGGTTTCCACCAGCTGCCGTTGCCGCTGCAGCTCAAAGTTCTCGCGCCCGCGCGCGATTAACAGCGTCTCCGAGGTGGGCGCGCCGGGGGACGCGAACGAGGTAGGGTCGAACGGGCGCGGACCGTGTTGGTAATGCGACTGCGTTGGCGGCGCGGGTTCGGCGTCATTTTGGTCCGCGCCGGTACCGTTCGTGTCTTCGAAAATGCCACGCGCCATCGCCCGCGCGGACTTCCGCGCGGACTCCTCGAACGTCATGTCACCATTGCCTGCCCCATGATCGTCGTTGCGAGTCATGCACCCTGAATTATATGGCGCCGGCGCGAACAAACTCCGCCGGCGATGGAACGCGTTCGGCGCCGGAGACTCGGGGGCGCCGCGCGATCCGGAGGCGTCGCGATGCCGCGCGCCGACGCCGTCCGTGCCTCTCCACGCGGAGGGTTGGACAGGGAAGCGGTTGGTAAGGGTACCGCGGTTTCCTCCCAGGAACGAGGACTGCAGCGGGTCCGCGTTTTCACCAATAGCTCTGTCGTCGTCGCCGTCGTGCGCCTCGCCGAACGCGAGCCTCGCTCTCGGCGCGGGGGTTTTGAAAACGTTTCCCGTGGTGCGCCGTTCCACGGTGGCGTACGGGTGGAAGCGGTTGGCCAGAACGCGCGACGCCGTGGCCCTACCCCCCACGCCTGCGCGCTCCGAAGGCCACGCGCCGAAGGGTCGCGCCAAACGATCACCCGCGTTCGCCGCGCCCACTCGCGTCTCGAATGGATTTTGCGCGAAAGCCCGACTCGACGTCGCGTGCCCGGGTTGCACGTCAAACGCCCCGACCACCGCGTTTCTCTGCGACGGGGGCGCGCGCCTCGGGTCCACGAAGAACACCTCCTTCGAGATGAACTTCACCGCGTCCTCGATCCACATCGGGTCGTGGGCGGCGATGCGCGTTGTGTGAGATAGGGGCGAGATCGAAAGGTCAAAAGCGCTTCGCGAACGGTCGTTTGATTTGGGACAGTCGCTAAAAACTCCAGAGCCACGACGCACAACGACGCGCACGACACCCGGTCCACATGTCCTCCGACGCAGCGCATACCGCCGTGACTGACGCGAGCGGCAATATCGCGACCGCCACTACTCCCGCGAGCCTTGCCGAAGTGCAAGAGGCCATCCCCGGCCTTCCCAACCACCTCGTCGTCGCGGACATTCTCAGATCTGAGCATTTCGACGATCCCGCAGACCTCGCACGGCTCCCAGTTGTGAGCCGCGCGATGCGCGACGCAGTGGCAGAAACAGGGCTTCGGTTTGAGGAGCTTGATGAAACGCGTGCTGTGGACCTCGGATGTTTAAGCGCGGTGCAGCGCCTTCAACGGGGAGGGCGCCTGTCGCGTCAAGAATACCTTTGTGCGGCAGCTGCGAGGAGCGGACAGCTCGAAGAGTTGAAGGTGTTGCGCGCGGACGGCTGCCCGTGGGATGAGAAGACGTGCGCGGAGGCGGCGAGGAGCGGGCATCTCGAGGTGCTGCAGTAGGCTCGCGCGAACGGCTGCCCGTGGGACGAGAATACGTGCGCGTTCGCGGCGAAGGGCGGGCATCTCGAGGTGCTGCAGTAGGCTCGCGCGAACGGCTGCCCGTGGGACGAGAATACGTGCGCGTTCGCGGCGAAGGGCGGGCACCTGGAGGTGCTGCAGTGGGCGCGCGCGAACGGGTGCCCGTGGGACGAGAAGACGTGCGCGAGGGCGGCGTGGAAAGGACACCTCGAGGTGTTGCAGTGGACACGTGCGAACGGCCTTCCGTGGGACGATCGGACGTGCTCGCTAGCGGTAGAGGGCGGACATCTCGAGGTGCTGCAGTGGGCGCGCGCGAACAGGTGCCCGTGGGACGAGTACATGTGTGTTAGTTTTGCCACTAAAAGGGGCGACGAGGTGGTAGTGCGGGCGCTGATCGAGGCGGGCGCAGACGTCAACAAGGCGGGGGGTGACGGCGCGACGATGCTGTTCTTCGCCTCTCATGTGGGCCACGAGGCGGTGGTGCGGGCGCTGATGGAAGCGGGCGCGGACGTCAACAAGACAAAGGATAACAACGCGACGCCGCTGTATATCGCCGCTCAAGAGGGCTACGAGACGGTGGTGCGGGCACTGATCGAGGCGGGCGCGGACGTCAACAAGGCAGGGGATGACGGCGTGTCGCCGCTGTTCATCGCCGCTCAAGAGGGCCTCGGGGCAGTACTGCGGACGCTGATCGAGGCTGGCGCAAGAGGTACCGGCGTGATGCCGCTATTCATTGCCGCTCAAATTCGCTTTGTGGCGCTAGTGCGGGCGTTGATCGGGGCGGTCATAACGGCTTTCAGGCGATTGTTATGATTTTAAGGGATGATGGCGGCGTCGGCGGCGTGACGACGGAAACGCCGGCGTGAGCAACGCCGTTACTCTTTTTGATGGAAACTCCTGTTTCAAATACCTTGGTATTAAAATACACGATAAATACTTTCCTACTGCCTTTGCCTTATTTCAGCTTGGCGCGCACGGCATCGGCGAGCGCGCCGTTCAATTTAGCGAGTTCAACAAGCACGGCGAGGCTCGCGTCTTGCCGGGCTTGCCACTTCTCGCTCCCCTTCTTCACCCCCCTGGTTCGGAACCGGTTCACTACTTCGATGACATCTTTCACGTCAGTCCCAGACAGCAGCAACGCCGCCAGCCCGGGCTGCGGTACGGTTCCGTAGTCCCGCTCTAACAGACGAGTGGTTTGATTATCGTCCAGTTTCTCCGATCCCGGCCTTTGGCCGAGGCCGAGGCAGGCGCGTCGCAAAATCGAAACCTGCTCTGTTGTTTGCAGGCTGCCAAAAATAGCCTTCGCCGCCCCCACGTCAACGTCCGCAATCAAACTCAGCAACTCCTTGCCTTTGTAAATCACCGACCGCGACGTGTACGGCAGCAGAAACTGCGACTCGCTCGCCACGCGTCCGGGTTCCGCCAAACCCACCAAACCGCACGCCGCATCCACGTCGTTTAAATCCGTCGCGATTAAACGAATGAGCTCGGCGCCCAGCGGCGTGCCGACCGATATCAGCACCTCCGAGGAGCGCGTTTCGTTGAGGCGCCACAGCGCCGCGAGCAGGGACGCGGCTGCGGGTACGTTTTCGGTGTCAACAAGCGCGCTCACGATTTCCACCGAAAAGTTTTCAGTGGCCATCTCCACGGCGGCTTCCAAGGATTCGAACCGCTCAAGGCGCGTGAGCAACCGCGCGCGGCGCTCTTCCTTCGTGGTCACAGTGGTCGTGGTGGAGCTCTGGGAAGAAACGCGTTTCTTCGCCGACTCCAGTTCCGCACGGCGCGCAGCTCGCGTAAGCGCGGGGGCGATTCCGGTGGACGAGGTCTTCGCAACAGGCGTCTCCGCGCTGAACGATTGCTGGGAACGAGTTCCGGACGCGCCAAAGGTTTCCATCGCCGCCGCGAACGTGGTGGTGGTGGTGGTTTTCTGTTCAAACGCAAGAGCGGCCTTGGCGGTTTCCGTTTTCGTAAGCTCAAGAGCAGCCTTTGCGTCAGCGTCAGCCTTAGCCTCAGCCTTCGCGTCAGCGTCAGCCTCGGCCTCAGCCTCAGCCTTCGCTTTAGTATCAACCTCCGCCTTTGCCTTGGCTTTCGCCTTGGCGCGCTCCTCCGCGGCGATCGCGGCGGCTTCAATCGCGGCGGCTTCAATCGCGTCCCTCTCCGCGTCGGCGTTCGCCTTCTTCTCGGCCTCGGCGGCAACCCTGGCGGCGGCGGCAGCCTCGGCATCCAGTCGTTCCTTGGCTTTCCTGGCCTCAGCGGCGGCGGCGTCGGAAACGCGCTTCGCGTCCGCGGCGGCATCCGCCTTGGACACACGCGCAGCATCAGCCTCGGCGTCCGCCTTTGCTTTGGCTTCAGCCTTCTTCCGCTCCGCCGCGGCGGCGGCGGCGGCGGCCACGGCGGCTTGTTTCAAAGCCTTCTCCGCGTCGGCGTCAGCCTTTGCTTTGGCCTCGGCGTCCGCCTTCGCGGCAGCCGCAGCCTCGACATCCGCTTTCTCCTCGGCTTTCTTCGCGGCAGCGGCAGCCTCGGCATCCGCGCGCTCCTGAGCTTCAGCCTCGGCGCGCCCGGCCTGCGCTTCCCTCTCCGCCTTGTCTGCCGCTTCGGCTCGCGCCGTCGCGTCGGCGTCCGCCAAAGACTTGGCTCGCGCCTCGGCTTCCGCCATCTGCTTCGCCTTGGCGTCAGCGGCGGCGGCGGTTTTCCGCGCCTCGGCTTCCGCCAACGACGCCGTTTCCTGGGCCTTGGCGGTGTCCGCGGCGGCTCGCTCGGCGGTGGCGCGAGCACGCGTTTCCTCCGCCGCGCGTTTCGCCTCCTTCGCCTTCACAGCGTCCTCGGCGGCGACGACACGCGCTCGCTCCACCCTTTTTTGCTCCGCGGACGACTCAAGGGCGAGCCGGCGAGTGTCCTCCGCGACACGCTCGCGCTGATTGGAATCGTTTCTCCGTGACTCCGAGTCCTCCAACCCTTTCCGCGTCGTCTCCTCCGCGCGCCGCGTTTCCTCATCCACCCGAGTAGACGCCTCACTCGCGGACCGAGTTCGTCGGTCCGACTCCTCGGCGCGTCGCCGCGCCTCTTCCTCGGCGCGTTTCGCGCGCTCCTCGGTCACAGAGGTTTCCAAGGCGAACAAACGCGACGCGCGTCGGTCGTCGATTTCGGCGATGAGTTTATCCAGAACGGCGCGCGCGCTCGCGATTGAGTTCTCCGCGTCCGCGCGCCGCGCGTTCTCCGCCGCAACCGTGGAGGCCTCCCTCTGCTTCGCGTCGTCCACGTCGCGCTCCGCGGCCATTCTTCGTGTGTCTTCCGTTTTGGTAACCGTGGTTTCCTCCCGCATCATCTGCCGGAGACTCATCTCCACCGAAGCGCGTCGCGTCTCCTCCGTCGCGGTGACCCGGTTGGACTCATCCGCCATGAATCGGAGCTTGCTTTCGATATCCGACCGCCTTGTCTGTTCGTCCGCGCGCCGCGCATCCTCGTCCGCCATGAAGGTTCGCAGGCCGTCCTCGGACTCGACGCGTCGCCGCTCCTCGCGCGCCCGACGGTCCGCCTCAACCCGTGTTCGCTCGCTCAAACGCCGTTCCCAACCCTCGCGTCGCGTACTCATCATCGTCGTCGCGTCCCCGACCAAACGCTCCAAATCCTTCAACGCGTCGTTGGCCCGAGCCACCCGCGCGTCCGCCGCGTCACGCGCGCGGCGCTCGTCATCCTCCATCTTTCGCCTCGCCGCGTCGAACTCGCGCCTGCGTCCCTCCTCCGCGGCCCGCGTCGCCGCCTCGGCTCGGCGCGCGGCTTCTTCCGCGAGGCCGGAAAGGCGGGGAAGGTCGGCGTCGAGCTGCGCTCGGCGGCGCTCTTCGGATTGCGTCAATCGAGCGTCATCCGCGTCCAGGCGTTCGAGCTCGAGGGCGGCGGCTGCGCGTCGCGCATCTTCATCCGCGCGTTTCGTAGCCTCACCTCGCGCGGCCACATCCAGCGTGCGACGCGCGTCCGCGAGCCTCGCGTCTTCCTCAGCCCGGAGCCCTAGCTCGGTTTCGGCGATTGCTCTGTCTTCCGCGTCGGCGGCGGCTTCCGCGTCGGCGGCGGCGTGCCTCGCGTCCTTTTCGGCGGCAAGCGCCTCCTTGGCGGTGCTCGCGGCGAGGGCGCGCCTCGGCGCGAATTCGCCGTCCAACGCGCGAAGCGTTCGGAGGGCGTCGTCGTACTCGTCCGCGGCGGAGGCGCGTCGGGCGTCCTCTTCCAGACGCCGGCGGGTTTCCCTGTCGGCGGCGTCCACGGCGGCGAGACGCGCGGATTCCCTTCGCGCGTCTTCCGCTTCGATGCGCGCGCGTTCGTCCTCGCTCGCGCGCTCCGCGTTTGCCCGCGCGTTGGCGCGCCGTCGGTTCTCGTCCACGAGGCGTCGCGCCTCCTCCGCCGCGGCGTCTGTGATTGCCTTTTCCGCATCCCCGCGTCGCTTGTCCTCCTCCGCGACACGTTTCTTCTCCGCGTCGTCCGCCGCGACTGCGGCGGCGTCCGCGGCGACACGGCGCGCGTCTTCGCTTTGGCGACGCGTATTTTCAGCCTCGGCGCGACGCGTGGCGTCCGCCTCGGCGCCGGCGCGACGCGTTTCCTCGTTCGCCCGCGCGCGCTTCGCTTCCGCGTCTTTGCGCGTGGCGTCCGCGTCCGCGGCGCGCGCCACAGCCTCCGCTTCCGCCCTGGACCTCGCCTCCGCGGCGGCGAGCATTTGCTCCGCGGACTCGGCTTCGCGTCGGCGCTTGTCCTCGACGACCCTCGTTCTTATCTCCCCCTCCGCGGCTCGGCGCATCGCAGCCTCCGCGGCGCCTCGACGCTCATCCTCCTCGCGTCTGTTTTGCTCCTCGAGCTTCATCTGGTCCTTCGCCGCGGCGAGCGCGGCGAGCCTTCGTTTCTCTTCCTGTTCCCTTGAACTCGTTTCGGACAAAAGGCGCGCAGCAGCGGCGGCTTCCGCGGCGCGGCGGCGCGCGTCCTCTTCGCTCGCGGCGTCCGCCATCGCCGCTTGAAGCGCGGCGGCGGCGGCGGCGGCTTCAGCGCGGCGCGCGTCTTCCTCATCCCTCGTCGCTTGTTCCCTGCGACCGACTTCTTGCTCAGCGGCGTCCGCCACGGCGCGGCGCTCGTCCTCCTGCGCGCGTCTTCGCTTCTCCTCCTCGACGGTCTTCACCCTCGTCGCATCCGCGGCCGCTCTGCGGTCCTCCTCCACCGCGACTCGGCGTTCCTCAACCTCCCTCGCACGCTTGGCGTCAGCGACGGCGCGCTCGCGCCGGTCCCCCTCCGCGGCGCGCGCTCTTCGTTCCTCCTCCGCGGCGCGCTCCAGCGCCACGGCGGCGGCGTCGCGCCTCCGTTCCTCCTCCTCCACGGTCGCGGCGGCGTCGATGGCGAACTGCGCGGCTTCTTCGTTGAACTCGATTCTTCTGCGTTCCTCCGCTTCCAGAAGCGCCGCGTTTTGCGCTTCGAGTTGCCCCAAGCCTTCAATCGCGGCGCGCGCTCTGGCGTCCTCCTCAGCCCGCGCCCTGGCTTCGGATTCCGCGGCGGAGGACATCTCGGACTCGCCGAGCTCGCGGCGGCGAAGCTCGGACTCGTTGGAATCCGCCATGGCGCGACGACGCGCATCCGCCTCGGCGTGCCACCGCGCGCGTCTCCCCACGATTTCGCGCTCCAGGTCGTCCAGATCCCGCAGCGCCGCGCGCGCGTCGTCTTCGGCGGCGGCGCGGCGGGCGTCTTCGTCGGCTCGGATTGCTTGTTCCTGGCGCACGCGCGCGCCCGCGGCGTCCGCGGCGTCCGCTCTGCGCGCGTTCTCCGCGGCGCGCCGCGAGTCTTCTTCCGCGAGCATGCGCTGGCGTTCCTCGATTGCGGCGGCGGGAATCTCTCTTTCGGCGTCGGCGCGGCGCGAGTCTTCTTCGTACCTCTTTTGCGTTTCGCGGTCCATCGCGTCGCGCAGGGCGTCCGTGGCGTCGCGGCGACGCGTTTCCACGTCGTTCATGGTGGCGTCCAGGGCGTCTCTGGCTGCTTCCAGGGCGTCAAGCAGCGCATCGCGGTCGGTATCCTCCCCCACACGAAGTTCGCGTTCCTCCGTTTCGATTGTTTCCGTTTCAACTTCCCAAACCTCCAAGCGCCTGGTTTCCGCCACGACTTTCGCCTCCTCCTCAGCCGCGGCGGTCGCGCATCGCGCGTCAAAGTCCTCGCGTCTTTGTTGTTCCGCCTGCACAGCCTTCGCGAGGTCAGTCGTGATGCGTTCGATTTCCCTCAACGACGCTTCCCGTCGCGACTCTTCCCTCTCGCACGTAGAGCGCTCCTCGGTTTCCCTTTGACTCGCGCGGCGCGTCACCGTGACCTTGGTGGTTTCAATCGCGTTTGAGGTTTCAATCACGAGCGCGCGCAGGCGGTCGATGTCCTCATCCGCGGCGCGGCGCCGGCGGTCCTCGCTCGCGCGCTCACGGTCCTCATTGTCCGCGAGCCTTCGGATGTCAGCCTCCGCCAGCGCCCTGCGCGCGTCTTCCTCCGCGCGCACGCCCGTTTCCTCCTCGGCGTCGAACCTTAACAAAAGCTCGTGCTCCACGCGCCGGGCGTCCTCCTCGGCGCGCGTCCGCGCTTCGGATTCGGACATGGGCAACATCGGGACGTCCATCACCGGAGGCGCTCTCCACGTGTCCATGATCAACACCCAGTTGCGAAGCTGTGAAAAGGACTCGTCCTCGGACCGAAGCTCATCCGCGGCGGAGCGATACGCGGTCTGCGCGTCCCTCGCCGCCGCGGCGGCGGCTTCCATAAGGGCCAGCGCCGGCGGAACCGCACGCTTGGCATCCGCCGCCCGGGCTCGGCGCGTGTCGATCAGGGCGAACACCTCGTGCGCGAGCTCGGGTTCGGGGCCAGCCACCAACGCCGCGCGTTGCGACAACAACCTCATTTCAAACGCGCCAGAGTCCTCCACGGCTTCGTCTTCGAAGAACAGCCACGCCTCGGCGAGTTCGTCGTCCACGGTCGCGGAGTCGAGCTCGGCGTCGGCGATGAGATTCTTGACGCGCATGATTTCGTACCGCACCTCGGCCATGGATTGGCGTCCGGTTTTTGTGACGTGCGATTCGAACATCACGCGCTCTTCCAAACGCCACTGGTCAACCACGGCTTGCTTCGCAGGCTTCGCCGCTCGCGCGGGCCCCAGGGCTTGTCCGATGCGCTCCGCCGTGTCCAGGTAAAACCTTCGCGCGGCGTTCAGGTCGACGTCGTCGGCGTCCGGCGCGTGAATTTGCCGCGCGGATTTCAAACCGAAATCCACAAACCGGTTCCCGCCTTTTCGGCGTTTCTTCCTGGTCACCGTGGTGATCACGATTTCCTCCTCCGTCTCTTCCTTGGTCACGGACCGCGAAACGTCCTCCGAGTTTTCGTCGTAGGATCCGAACAGTGTCCGGAACTCGTCGTTCCGGGACGTGACCGAACGTGGGTCGTCCACGAACCGCTCAACAACCGGCGCGTCCGCGTCCGCGTTGGCGTCCGGCTCGAAGCGAACCGACGCGGCGGCGATCCTCGCGGACGTCGCGTCCGCGCGCTCGTCCGCCGTCAGCGCCGCGGCGTTGGCCCGCGCGAGTTTCAAGGACGCGGGGGTGGAAAGAACAGTGAGGAGCACGTACGCCACGAACGCGGTCGCCACGGAAAGCACGGCGCTCCACTCCGAGTTCGTAACGTACGACCCGAGGGAGGTTTGGAAACCGGCGAGGACGCTTCGCGCGGTGACCGCGCCCGCGCCGGCGTACGCGATTTCCGCAAACACGTTTTGCGCAAACGCACACGTCTCAGGCGCCATCCCGAGGAAAAACGCGGTGACCGCCCTCCAGTTAACCCCGTCGTCGTAGTGGTACGCCCCGCCCCTCGCCGACGTCTGCAGCGCGTCCCGGTCCACCACCCTGGCCCGCAAAACCCAGTAGTCCGCGATCACCACGCCGGCGGCGGGGGCCACGAAAAGCGACCCCGCCCCGAGACTCCACGCCGCGTACGTGGCGACGGTTTGCCACGGCAACACCGCGTACGCCGCAATTGCGGCGATTGCGGTGACAATCGCCGCGGCGGCGCGCGAGGATTTCAGGTTGAAACCGCGTTTCACGGCGTCCACCGGACCCACCAAACTCACCCCCGCGTTCGTCACAACGCACGCCAGGATCAGCAAGGGGTACCGCGCCACCGACTTGGCTTGGAACATGGAGCACGCGATGAGCGCGGCGACCGCGGCGAAGACAGGCAGCGCCACGGTAACGCCCAACGCCACGGACTTAGGCGACTGCATGCGCTGCGCGTAGTCGGGCATCATCGCCCCCAAGGTTATCCACGTCCCGCACACCATCAGCGCGTGTTTCCAGAGCTCGGGATCCAGCACTGGCGCGGCGGCGGCGGCGAAGCCGGTGAGGCCGCCGCCTGACGCCGCGCTGACGCCACTGAACGCCCGCGCGGTGATGGTCCACACCGTGGTCGCGTCGCCCGCGTTTACGGACCACGCGACGTACGCGGCGCCGGCGACGGCGGCGAGCCTGCCGAGCGCGCGTATTTTCTTCGCCTGGGACTTGATTCCGACGAAGAACAGCTGTATGCACCAGAAGAGGACGTACGCGGCGAAAGAGGCCCATGTCGGGAGCGCTGCGTCGAAAAAGAAGGCGTCCGAAATCGCACTCCACAGCTCTTTTGTAGCAAAGCCTCCCGCGAGCGTCGTGAGCGTCGTGAGCGCCGCGCCCAACACGGCGCGCGCTGAGGTCACAACGAGCGCCCCTTTCACCCCGAACGCGACCCTGGCCAAAGCGGGGAAGGAGAGCCGGTACGAAACCGCGGGGTTTGTGAGCGCCAGCAGGTATGGCGACGCGAGCAGCGTCCCGGCGGCGGTGGACGCCGCGACTTGCCACCACTTGAGCGGCGCTATTGTCAACAAACCCCACCGCGCGTACCCAATCGGTACGAGGAACGTCGCGACCGCGACGCCTAAACATACCCAGTACCACACCGCCTTGTCGTTCGACAACGTAACGGGGACTCGCGGAAGGGCCAGGTTTTTGTCCACCGGGTCACCGGAGGCGGACGTGTTGAACGTCGCGGTCATCGCGTCGGTCCGGTCCTCGTCGTCCTGCCCGAAAAACGCATCCATCGTGGAAACCTTTCCGTTGAAACGTCGCGCGTGTGTGATCCATGTCGTGGTGCGTGCCTTACCGTCGTCCCCGTATTTGCCTCCAGGTGCGTTGAATGTTCCACGAGGCGCCGCGCGCGGGCGTGTTCGCCGCGACGACCCCGCTCGGAACGCGGAGAGCGCCGATCGAACCGCGCCGGGAACCAGAGACGCGACATTTGCCGTTTTGTGCGTTTCTCCTGTTTTCGTCCCGAACCCACGCCACGCGCTTACCCTCCCGCTCAGTCGGGCACCGAAACCGGGGCCGGAAACAACGCCACCGACCGTCGGTACGCGACGCGGCGCCGCGCGAGTTTGAGTGTGTCGTACCCCGAATCGGGGTGCGCCGAAAATCGACGGCGTCGAAGCCGACGCCATGATGGCCATGCAAGCGCTGTCGCCTGTTTGGTGGGGAAGCGGGTGGGTGGGGGGTCAGAATGATGTGCCTAGCCGCGCATTCGCGGTGTGACAGTCACGACACGCGCGGTGTGTCGGGCGATGGACGTGCCGAATGCAAGGACGCGCGCGGGTTGGAAATCAACACGATTGATTGTTCGATGATTCCGCAATCACTGCAGTCGTTCGATCGTGTCCCCGTGGCTTTTTCCGGCGGCGCGCGTGCGTCAAGTTGGCCGCAATCGTGGTTTCAGAGTGCGTGTTGTCCTCACACCCCGTGATCCGAACTTCCGCGATCGCGTTGGCGGATCCAGTACCCACGCCTCGCACTCTTGTCGTTTTTGAAAACGAAGATGTAATCATGCATTCACGCACCTCTGAAACGACGGCCGAAGCGCCTACTCGATCGTCACGAGGGCCGGGTCCACCGCCACTAGGTGCGCTCCCGTAACCGCCCCTACACCGATTCCCACAAATGCGGGTGCTCCTTTCGAACACGACCGCGGCACGATCACGCGCAGTACGCAATTGCGGAAGGGTGGATCGCGCGCCGTCCTTACGTTTCAAAGAATCCTTGGACCCAACAGAACAGAAGCCAACGTCTTGCAGCAGCAGCGAGTAAACGGGCAGTATAATCATTTTCTGCGTTATTTTCCACTCTGTCATCGCGACCGTCTGAGCCTCTCATATCGGCAGACTTGTTCCCATGCAAACTCGAATGACGAAAACTGAGAGGCATCCCCCCTGCACCTCTGCAAAACAACTCAGCCCCGAAGTTTGTGGACAAAGAGCCGACGATTTCCCTCTTCATCTCGCGGCGCACCCACCACTTGAGCACACGATGTCCCCCGCGTCTCTACTTTCGACGCCCATCGCCTGTCCCGTCGCGCGGAAGGCTCATGTACGTTTCGCGATCACGCGGAACCTCGAGTCATGACTCGTGACTCGCCTGTGGACGGACGTCCGATCCCCGCATGGAAGGGGCGCCGGGCGCACTTTTTGCGGTCGGCCATCGCGCGTCCCGTCATCCCCGTTCCATTTTCCGCCCTGTGGACGGTCAGTCGGCTCGCTGTCACAAACCACTCACGCACACCTGTTTCGGCCGTGCCGAGTATCGCAAGGAGTATGGAACGCTGACGCTGTGTCCCCCATCCCATCCGTCGCGCTCGGCGAACTCGAAAAAATCCCACACGCCCATCATGACTTCAATTTCAACCGCAGGTTCGACGCTGCGCGCGTTCGTTACCCGTGGTTCGCGCCGCCGCGAAGCCCGGGTTGGATGGCGTGCCGTACATCGCCACGAACGTGTTCATCGTGCCTGACAAAAACCCCGAGACGGTGAAACGGTTCGTGACCGAGATCGAGACAAGAGAGAAGCTTATGAAAACGCTGGAGGGGTACACCAGCAGCGCCCTGACCGGCGGCTCCGCGGCTGGTGAGTTTTCATTCACGCAGGAGTGGACCACGAAACAGGCGTACGAGGAGTACATGAACCACCCGCAGCGACGCAGAAGCCACATGGCGGCGGGGGTGTGGCAATACATGCCGAAGGATAAGTGGTCAGTGCCTGAAAACTTTACGCCCATCTTGCCCGCGACGAAATAATTAGCCGTCGGGATGAATTTATCATATTTGTGAAGATGAGAACGAGAAGAGAAGGCCCAGCGGGGCTCACCACGAGTTGGTATTGACCCAGGTCCAGACGAGAGAGGCGTGGATGTTCGTGTAACACGGTTCAGGTTGCGTTTGAATCGGCGCGCGTCCGTTTTTGCGAATTCGTATTTTTTTACAAATCATCTTCGCCCTTCATCTTTTTGCTGAACTCGTCGTTTCTCTGACGAGATTAGAAATCTGCCCCAGCGTGTCACAACCGCGAACGCGCTCGGTGTGTCACGAGTGGATCCCTCGGAGTGTGAGGTATTTCACTGCACATCCCGACGCGTATCGAGTTCGTGTGCGGGTGACCGTCGGGACGTCGTTGTCTCTGTGTTGGTTGGTCCTGTGGAACCCTCTTGATCGATTTTTCGGTCGTCGCGTCACCCCTGCGATCGATCGTGGTCCCCGGTGTCACTCCGTGCGCTCGTGGGACCGGTGTTTGCACCCCCCGCGACTCGCGATGCCGCTGCTCGCGAGCGCGCCAGTCGCCGCGATCGCGCCCGGCGCCAAACACACGCCGTGTGGTGCGCGACGCACACGGTTTTCACCAGGCACCAGCCATGGCGGTCTTGTCCCTCCCCAAAAGAGAGCCGCGACGGTTAAACCGTCCGCCGCTGGATCTGACCACGAGCCCAACGCTACTTGGGACGAGGAGTCGCAAGCCACGGGTTTAAGCGCGCAGATTCGGACCACGAACACGTTGCGCGAAGCCCTGAGCGCGAACCTGTTCGACGTGGACGTGAGTTTGGTGGACGCTGACGTGGTGTACACGTCGCAGGTGCACTCCGCGCGGGGGAAAAAACTCTACGCCGAGCTGATGCGGGAGTGGAAACCGCTGGTGAAACGGAACCTGCAGAGCTTCACGTACGACTGCGAAAGGGCTTTTTGCCCCGAACCCGGCGTTTTGTTAGTGCGGTGGCGCGCGGAGTGGGACGGCGCCTTCAACGCGGACGCGGCGATGGTCGAGTTCATCGAGACGAACTTCCCCGAGTACGACGACGTGGAGCTGGGGCGGCTGAAGCGGGACGTGGAAGGTACGGACCGCAAGTTTTCGGGCGACAGGGAGTACGACGTGCGCGGAATCACCACGGTGCGCGTGAATCAGCAAGGCAAGGTGGTGATGCACAGCGACAGGATCGTGGAGAAGGGTGAGTTTCTGCCGCCGGTGGAGGTTTCGGAGGTTTGGGACGACGCGAGCGACGACGCGGCGCGGAAAGAGGAGGACGAGAAGGACGAAATCGCTGCGCGGGACGAGTTCGCCACCACGGTTTTTTACAACGCCCTGAAACCCCCCGGGGTTTCCGCGGCGAAGTGGTTCTTCGACGTGCTCCTCGAGCTGGAGTGGCAGTACTTCAGGAAACAGGTCGGGGACGACACCGGCGTGATCGGGTCGAAGGACGAGTTCGTCAACACCATAATCACGTTGCTGATCACCGTGGTGGTGTTACCGAGCGCCATAATCACCTGGGCCGTGTTAACGTCCCTCACCACGCCAGGAGGCTTACTAGGCCCGGGAGGGGACGAGTACGACCAGTTGATCACGCGGGCGGACGCGCAGGACCGGGCGACGGCGGTGCGGAACGGCGAACCCAAAACGCCACCCGAGGGGGTCACGGTTCCGGCCCTGGACGCCGATCTGCTGCGCAGCTTGTGGGGCGCCAAAATCGGGCTCTAGCGGTGTGATGTGATTGGGTCACAGACTGACGTCGATAATAGATAGTCACTCATCACAGGCTAGGTCAAGTCGACTTCCTTAGCTCATTGTCGAAGGAGAAAACAAAACAAATACTTACAATACTTGGACCACCTTTCGAAACCACATCTAGATACTCTTCATTGCCCCATCAGCCCGTTCTGGAAGTCCTTGTTGGCTTTTAAGATCTCCTCCTGCGTGTTCATCACGAACGGCCCGCGCGCCGCGATTGGTTCGTCGATGGGTTCGCCCGCCAACACCAAAACTTCCGTGTTTTCCTCCGTCACGCTGAGACGCAACACGTTCCCCCCGATGTGCATCAGCGCCACGCCTTGTTGCTCCACCTGTTTCTGCGTCTCGCCAACCTTGATACCGCCTCTGCGCACGAACACCATCGTGTTGTGTCCTTCCGGGATGGGTATGTCGAACAGCACGTCTTTGGCCGCTACGCGCACGTCCAACAACTCAACCGGCGTGTGCGTCGATGCCGCGCCTTGCACGCCGTACGTCGCCTCGTCGCCCGCGATGACCCTGATTGTGTTTTGTTTAGCATCGACCTTGGCAGCGTCACGTTCGTTCGTGACTTTCAGCGGAGTGACGGGGATGTCTTTCCCGATGATTGGCTGGTACTTCGGCGCGTCCATCTTGTGTTTTGCGGGCAGGTTAAGCCACAGCTGCGCCATTTCGAAAGTCCCGCCGGTTTGCTGAAACTCCGTGCTGTGGAACTCCTCGTGGATAATACCCCGGCCCGCGGTCATCCACTGCACGTCACCAGGCCCGATCACGTCACGGTTGCCGCACGAATCCCCGTGCTCCACTTCGCCCGAAAACGCGATCGTGATGGTTTCGAAACCGCGGTGGGGGTGTTGCCCCACCCCTCTTCGTTCGTACGACGGCGTGAACTCCTTAGGCGCGGCGTAGTCGAACATTAACCAAGGCGACATCTCTTTCGTGAACGCCCTGTTGTGGAACACCGGGAACACGTGGAACGCGTTGCCCACCCAGTGCCTCGGCGGCGCGCGTAGGATCTGATGATGATGGATGCGAGACGTGCGTTGGGAGACCAACGGCGTGGTGTGCGTTGGGAGAACGACGGTCAGGGCGATTTATTTGGAAACGTGTCAGGGACGATGCGTAAGCGGGCGTCCCGGTCCCGGTCCAGGTCCCGGTATAGGTCCTCTCGCGCGCGCCAACTTGGTGTGGGATGCCTCGGAACGCGCGCGATGGGCGGCGGCGGCGGCCCGAATCACACGACTGTTTACGCATACACCAGACGCACCTCGCGAATCTCCTTGCATTTCTGAGCAGCAGCCATTGTTGATGTTGAGTTTGCCGGGGTGGCGATGCAGTAAGTACCGGTACGAAGGACGCGACTCGAGGCAGGCGCGCGAGCGGTGGGGCGAACAACAGGCAGAGGCGGGCGTCGGGAAAGCGCCGCGAACATAGACAAGGCGCGCGGAGGAGTGGGGAAGGACACGAAGAAGCAGGATGCTTTCGGGAAACTTCGGGTGACGCGCTTTTCGCGAAACGTGAATTTGCATCGCGTGATGAAAATGCGCAGGATGTTGATCGGTAAATTCCAAAGGTAAAGTGAAATTTAAAAGCGACGTGATTTTGGGACTTCAAAGTCGGCATACTTTCAAGCTTTCTCCTTTCAAATGTGCTTTGCAAAAAAAAACCTTCTCGCGATCGCTGCGAAAACCGTCGCGCTGCCCACCGACGCACCCTTTCTGTACCGCACAACAGCTGTGTCGTACGACTTCGGTGCGTGCCAAACCTCGTTCACCGCGATACGCGTCGTCCGCGTGTGCGACTCCACACACGCGGGACTCGCCGCGTTCGGCCGACGCCGTCGTCGGCCGGCGATGCGTTTGTTTTCCGCGATGGCGTCCGTCGCGTTAGGGTTTTTCACGCCATGCCGGGGATGGCGCGCCGTGTCGGGACGCGACGACGACAAAGTCATCGACGCGCTCGACGCGTTCGCAACCTCCGCATGTCACATCGTGCCCGTCCGGGTCGCGTGCGGCAATTCGTGTGGCTCGCGTCACCCGTCGTCGCGCGACTCCGAAGACATCGCGGCGAAAACGCTGCCGCCCGCAGAGGGGGTTCACCCATCATAGTTGATTTCGCTCTCGATTCGCGCCTAACCTCCTCCTTCCCCTTCCCCCCACCACAGATTAACATGGCGGGTCAAATGTCTCAGCGCGAAGCCGACATCCAGATGATGCTCGCCGCCGGGTGCCACCTCGGCACGAAGAACTGCGATTTCCAGATGGAGCGGTACGTGCACAAGCGCAGGAGCGATGGGATCTACATCATCAACCTCGGTAAGACCTGGGACAAGCTGATGCTCGCCGCGCGCATGCTGGTTGCGGTGGAGAATCCCAACGACGTGGTGTGCCAGTCCGCCAGGCCGTACGGCCAACGCGCGGTGCTGAAGTTCGCGCAGTACACCGGCGCCAAGGCCATCGCCGGCCGCCACACCCCCGGGACGTACACCAACCAGATCATCGAGGGTTTCCTCGAGCCGCGCGTGCTTGTGCTGACCGACCCCAGGACGGACCACCAGCCCATCTCGGAGACCGCGTACGTCAACATCCCCACCATCGCGTTCTGCGACACGGACTCCCCCCTGAAGCTGGTGGACGTCGCCATCCCGGCGAACAACAAAGCGAAGCACTCCATCGGCTGCCTGTACTACATCCTGGCGCGCATGGTGCTGCAGATGCGCGGTACGATCTCCGCGCAGAACCCGTGGGACGTCATGGTGGATCTGTTCTTCTACCGCGACCCGGAGGAGCTTGAGGACAAGCCCGCTGAGGAAGCCGCCGCGGTGGTCGGGGACACCAGCGCCGGGTACGACGCCACCGGCGGGTTCGGCGCCGGCGCCGCGGCGGATGCGCCGTGGGACGAAGCCGCCGGCGCGCCCTCCGCCATGGGCGGATTCGGCGGTGCCGTCCCGGTCGCGGGACAGTGGAATGAAGCCCCCGCGCCCGCGGGATGGGACGCCGCAGCCGCGCCCGTGGACGCCAGCGGGTTCGGGAGCGGGTTCGACGTCGCGCCGGGTGGGTACTAACGCGCGCGAGCGAGAGATCGATTCGTCGCGGCGACGCACCGCGTGTTTAGCTCGAGGCGAACAATTGGGTGTCATGATATCTAAGTCGTGATTCTATTACATTTTCGACCCGAGCAACCCGTCTCTCGCGTCGCCCGGAAGTCATCCCACGCGCCGTATCCCTCATTTGCGTCCGTCGCGTCCGGCCGCCCACTTTGCGGTTCTTGCTTTTTTTTAAGGAAAGGTTTTGAGTTATTATTTATCGCGTCCCCGCCCCGCTCGCCGTCACCCCAAAACTCAGTACCCGAACGCGTTGTTCGTCGCCCTCACCGCGTATTGCACGTTCTGTTCGAAAAGCTCGCACCGAATGGGCATTTCCAGCTCGTAAAACGGGTTTTTCATCACGTAATCGCAGTACAAGTCGTACACCGCGTGCAGCAGGTTTGCGAGGCCGGGTGTTTTCGGGGATGCGGTGACGAAGAACTTCGTGCCGGTTACGGTCTGGACGCACCGCAAGTCAAAATTTTGGGTTTCCAACAGCTCGATACCCAAGCACCCCTCCACAGGTGACAGCTGCGCGCTGATGGCGTGTAACGAGTGCCAAATAGACGCCAGCCGAAGCGTCTCGTTCGTGTCAATGGCCGGCACGTCCGCATAAGATTTCTGGTACACCAGCCCGCCCGACTTGTTGATGACCCAGATCGAATGCACACCGGGAGGCACCGCGGTGGACATGTCGTGCCACCGCGGGCAGACGCGCGTGGACGACCCGCGAAGTCGCCCCGCGGGGAAGTCTGGCGCCGTCACGCGCGGCCGAACACTGAGAGGCGTAGTGCCCAAAAGCCCAAAACATGGGTACATGCACATGCGGGGTGACCTGCAGTAGATTTTTTTAGAGAAAGGTCTTGAGTTTTTTTCGTGCTTTTCGCGCCCTGTCGCCCGCCCTTCGTGCGCGACGGTTGCGTGATCAGAGAGGCGACACCTCCGCCACAACTCTCCGCACGCAATCAAAATGGCTGCTCTCGCGAACATGAACGCCGTGACGCTCGGCTCCCGCGTCGCCGGCCGCAACGTCGCGGCCCGCAGCTCCTCCGTCGCGGCCCGCCCCGCTCGCGCCACCGTCGTGGTCCGCGCCGCCGCGACCACCGAACGCAAGTTCAACTTCTCCGCGGGCCCCGCGTGCCTTCCCCTGGATGTGCTGGAGGAGATGAAGGAGGACCTGGTGAACTACAAGTGCGTTTATTTTCACCCCCGCATGCGCGTACGTGTCGCGCGATGCGCGCTTCGTGACCGTCGTGATGAACACCGCGAAAGGAGCGCGCGTCAGTCGCGGAGAGGGGAAGCGCCTCCCGGATCGACTTTTCGGCCGCGATGCGCTCGTTCATGGTTTGCGCGGTCCCATCGATCACGCGCAGTCCGCGCCTACCCGGGGGATGTTCAGTCTTCCCGGGGCAATCGGGTCATCAATCGAACCTCCACTGACGTGTGTCGTCCCCATCCCACCCACCACCCACCACCCATTACCACCCAGGGGCACCGGCATGTCCGTGATGGAGATGTCCCACCGCGGCAAGGATTTCATGAAGATCGCGAGCGAGGCGGAGGCTGATTTCAGGGAACTGGTGGGGATCCCGGATAACTACAAAGTGCTTTTTCTGCAAGGCGGCGCGTCGTCGCAGTTCGCCGCGATTCCCATGAACCTGGCGCCCGAGGGCGGGGTGGCGGATTTCATCGTCACCGGTGCTTGGGGCAAGAAAGCCCTGGAGGAAGCTGGGAAGTACATGGACACGAACGTGGTGGCGACGAGCAAGGCTTCCAACTTCAGCACCATCCCCCCCGTGTCGGAGTGGAAGCTCACCCCTGGCGCGAAGTTCGTGCACATCTGCAGCAACGAAACCATCGGAGGCGTGGAGTTCAAGGACATCCCGGACACCGGCGACGTCCCCCTCGTCGCGGACATGTCCTCCAACTACCTTTCAAAACCGATCGACGTCAAGCGGTACGGTGTCATTTACGGCGGCGTGCAGAAGGTACGCGTTGAGTTTCCCAAATTATAGACGACTTGTTTTACCTCTAACGCGCCTGTGACTGTGGAGGCCCGATTACGGTGACTGTTGACCAGGCCATCGTTTAATACACATACCGATTACCACGACTGCTGTCCACACATCGTCCAATACACGCCCAACAAATGGACTGACACTTTTCGTTCGCGAAACGCAAAAGAACATCGGCCCCGCCGGGATGGCCATCGTCATCGTCCGCGACGATTTGATTGGCAAAACCAACCCCAACTGCCCCACCATGTTCGACTACCAGCTCATGGCGGACAACGAGTCCATGTACAACACCCCGCCGTGCTACACCATGTACGCCAGCGGATTGGTTTTCAAAAAGCTCCTGAAGATGGGCGGCTTGGAAGCCGTGGAGAAGCTGAACCAGGCCAAGGCAAAACTTCTGTACGACGCCATCGACGGCAGCGACGGGTACTACGTCAGCCCGGTGCAACCGGAGTACCGCTCGCTCATGAACGTCCCGTTCACGCTTTCAGGCGGCGAGGACTTGGAAAAGAAGTTCCTCAAGGAAGCGGACGCGCTTGGTTTGGAGTCCTTGAAGGGGCACCGCTCCGTGGGGGGCGCGCGCGCGTCCATCTACAACGCCATGCCCGTGGAAGGCGTCCAGACCCTCGTGGACTTCATGGCCGAGTTCAAGGCGAAGAACTAAAACAACTGGGACGACAACGGAGGCGGATAGTTTTGCATTGTATTATTGATTCTGATCAAGTTGGATTGAATCACGCCCGCGAATGAGTACCGTCCTTCCCTCTTTCCCTCAATACCGTCCTCGTCTCGTTTTCATCGTCTCCACCACGGCTCGCCCGCGTGCCACGTCCGGCCGTCCGTCTCGTGCGTCTCGCTCCCGGAGAGAGGTTCCGAAGCAAACGAAACCTCCACGCGCATCGAAGCGCTTTGAAGACACAAAAAGTCGCCGTCGTCCAAAACCCGCGGAGGCTGGACGGGTTGGAGGCCGTTTTTCTGTTCGTCGAGGCGTCTCGAGTCGCCTTCGTCGTCATGTTTAGATGACTCAAGACTTCTGGAATCACAATCGCCTTCGTCTTCATTTATACTCGACGCAAGGCTGCTCCCGCCGTAAAGCACGTCCCCGAGCAACGGCGCGCCTACCTGTGCGAATTGCGCTCGGATCTGGTGCGTGCGCCCCGTGATGAGCTCCACGCGGGATTCGTAAAGTTTCGCGTCGCGCGGCGCCGCGTCGCGAACGGCGGGGACGAGCGTTTCTTCGCAAAGCGACTCCACGCGCGTCACGATAAGCACGCACCGTTTCCGGCCGTTGCCATCCGTTCCCTCGAGCTCTTGTAAATTTCCAGACCACGGTGCTTGGTTTTCGGCTGGAGGGAACATGCAGTGCCTGCGCGGTCCGGACACGCCGGCGCCCAACTCTTCGGGCGCCGTCCAGTGCTCCATGATTCCGAGTTTTGGTTTTGTGCACGTCACGCACCGGTAGGTTTTGTGCACCCGCCTCGTGCGCAGGGCTTCGTGGAAGTGCTTGGCGAATCCCGTGTTTCCCCTCGCGAACATCAGTATCCCCGAGGTGAACACATCCAGGCGATGCAACACCTTCAGGGGCGAGCCGTTTGTCCACGACTGGGCTTTGTGGGTTTCGTTACTCGTATTTTCTGTTTCGGGCGTTTCAATCAGCGCGCGCGCGACTTGAAACGCCGCGCACTCCACCGCGTTGTCCACGGTTGGGTTGACACTGAACCCCGGGGGTTTGTCCACCACCACCCAATCCGTCCCTTGACCAAGGACACGTGATCGCCAGTCGATTGAATTTGTCTCGGGTCCGCGTTTCGGATGCACGTGCACTCGGAGGTAGGATCCTTTTTCGCAAAACAAGTTTTCATCGGTAACTCGTTTTGGCCGCAACTCGCGCCTCACCCCAATCAGGTCCCGCGGGGGGGGTTTCTCCGCGTAATACACCGCACCGATCGCGACGAGCTGCGAAACCGAGGTTTCGTCAACCCTGGGCTCGCCGGCGATGAGTTTAGGCAACATCTGCAGAAGCAAACCCGCGGTTTCAGGGATGACGTGCTGCACTCTTGGAGGGAGCTTTTTCGTGGGATGCAAACGCAACGGCGGGGTGGTTTCCGACGATGCCGCCGCGGACGACGACGCGTGTAACCGCCATGCCGTAGACGCAGCTCGTCCCACCGCAACGCTCGGCGGGCGGACGCACCGCAGAGACGCGGTCGCCATTTGGCGACCGAAACGCGCGACCGGCGAAGTGAGACGACGTTCGATGCGACGAAGACACACCACAATATGTTGGTTGCACTCGTCAAAAGAATACAAACACCAAATCCGCTACTACGACTACACACTGCAACTTACCCGCCCTGAAGGACATCAATACACGCTCAACAGCGCGAACAGCGAGTACACCAGCACACACGGAAACGCCACGACGTATTTCTTCCCCTCGCTGTGCGGTAGCGACCGCATGAACTGCGTGGTGGCTTTCGAGGCGCACCACGTGATCGTCGTCGCCGTGATCAGCCGGGTGACTATCCCGGCTGGCAAAAACAGAGCGAGCACGGCTAACAGCACCATGGGTAACATGCAGTACCCCAGAATACTTCCGCAGCGGTACAGCTGTACCCCCTCTCCTCGCTCGCCACACGCGAGCTGGTTGATGAGCCAGTACATCGCGATCGTGGATAAAGAGGTCCACCCGAGGATGTAACCGAAGTGCAGGCGCCCGCGCATCAGGTGCGCGGCGCCCATTAAGAGCGCGAAGAGTAACGGCCCTGAGATTGTAAAAATAAATGTCAGTCCCGTATGGGCAATCAGTCGGCGGAATGTGGTTAATGGGAAAGGCCCTTACCGGCGACGTCGTCGTCGCCCGCTTGCTCGACGGGCGCAGCGCGCGTGGGGTTCAGCATGGCGTACGTGCGCCGTATGATCTGCCCGGGGTCGATGCCGAGCTCTTCAAGTAAAGGGGGCTCATCTTCTATTGAGGAACCGGGGCCGCCGAAAGAAGCGCCCGGCGCGGCGGAGAAGGTTCCGCCGCCCCAGCCGGGCCCGCTCGGTTGTTGCGTCTGCGCCGGCGCCGCCCACCCGGCGCCCGACCCTTGCTGTTGTTGTTGTTGCTGTCCCCCCCCGTACGCGGAGTAGTTGGGGTAACTAGAGCTGGCGCTCCCGAAACTCATGAACTCCAGGCCGCCCTGGGGGTTCTGTGGTGAGGGCATTTCGAGTGGGGTCAGCGGAGTTGTTTTTAGGACGCCGCTGCGCGAAGTGTCCGAAAAGCAGAGAGCTTTCCAAGGATGGAAGAGAATGGATCTCGCTCGTTGGTTGGGGCGTTGGCTTGGCCCATATCAAAAGCGGAGTCAAATGGCAGGGAACGGATATGAGTGTGACGTGTCACGCAAACCGCCCCTAAAAAACGGAGGTATCAAGAAACGAAACCTGCGGCGCGTACCTGCCCACCGCCCGCGGTGCCGTGCGGTTCGAAGCCGGACATCTGAGACGAAAGATGATGTTTTCAAGCGTGTTCGCGTCCTTCCGTCCGTCTACCTTCCGTCCGCCTGGGACCTCAAAGGGCTTCCGGTGTACACCACGACGGGTACGAACACGCGTCGGAAAGGCCGCGGCGCCGTTCCGCGCCTCACCGGTCGCGCAGCGCGACGTGGACTGCGCGGCAGGGGGAACGCGGCCCGATGTTGCGAGACGTTGAGAAAAAAGCAAAAGCTGCAGTTGGCCCAAAAAGCCAAAATTCGTGTTTTCTCTTTCCTTCATCCCTTTCGGCCTTTTCAGCGATCCCGCGCGCTAAGGCTCGGTCTTTCCGCCTCGCGTTAGACGCAGGACACACAAAGGCACTTTTAAGATGGTGCGTTTAGTCTCATAGCTCTGGTCGCCGTGACGCGCCGTCGTGCGCGTCGCGATGCGCGATTCGCGGAGTTGCGCCACCCCGCATCTCCGTCGCGTCACACCACGTTTTGGCCGCCTCGCGGGATTTGCGTGTTACCGCGCGGGTTTTACGACCGGTGCCGCGGCGGGTCCGGCGGCTGGGACCCCGAGTGCTGTCATCGCGTGGTGGCTGTGGATCTTCACGAGAAGGCCACGCGCGATGACGCGCGTTTGGACCGGTCGCGTTGCCGCCACGCCCCGTGCCCGTGGACACCCGACCATCGACAGTATTAGGGTCTGGCTTTTTATTTTACCCTTCACCACACCATTTGATCGATTGCTAACCTCCCCCCCCCGTCACCTTCCCCTAACAGCCGTCCCAAAAGACCTTCAAAACCAAGAAGATCCTGGGCAAGAAGCAAAAGCAGAACCGCCCCATTCCCCAGTGGATCCGCATGCGCACCGGTAACACCATCCGGTACAACTCCAAGCGCCGTCACTGGCGCCGCACCAAGCTCGGCATCTAATTGGTTTTTTGGATGCTGTGCTTTCGGGGAGGCGCGCGACTGCGCGCCTGGGTGAACTCGCGTTTGTCGAGGGACTGCGGAGGGAGACGAAATCTTAGCTAAGTGCGTCCACCGCGAGCTTGTGATACACGCAGATTTCACGTTTCACGAGGAGTACTCTCTCTATATAGCATCTCGACGTGCGCGCGCGCTCGCACAGATCGACGAAAAAAAGTGACTCCCGAAGATAACTCGTCGTTTTCTGTTTTTTTACATGTCTAGGCTACTTTTGCCTCTTTCCATTCTCACTGCACACCTGGAAATCGGCTTTTCGGATGCTTCGGCGGCGACGCGCCCATCTTCACGGGCAACGCCCGCACGTCCTCCTCTCCTTTGTGGTGCTCCTTGTCTTGCTGCGAAGGTTGGGGAACGATACGGATGGTGAGCGGGGATGGGAAGAGAAACGACGACCTCTTGGCGCGAGAAAAGACTTCGACGGATGACGCTTGCTTACCTGCTGCAGCGAGTAGTCTGCGGAATCGAAGTACTTTACATCCTGTTTGGAAAAGAAACAAGGTGGTACGGGTGGAGTGTGTCAGTGTTAATGGTCACACACCTCAGTGTCTTGGATAAACGTCGGCGGGTAACTCGCACGATGGATGGCGAATGGTTAACCACTGTTCCTCAAACACCTTCTCATTGTTACTCTCTCCTACCTTGTGGATGAGTTTCTTCTTGGGTTTCAAGTCCCCGTATTTGTCCCGGAGCTTCTCTTCTTGTTGTCGCATGATCTCCTCGGGCGAAGGCTGCGTGTTTGGAGGTTCGGACGCGAGCGAGGAAGGGTCAGCCAAGAGGAAGGCACGAAGGAATCGCGGGGTGCCGCGCCCGAAAAGAAAAGGAACATTGGAGCTGAGGTCGGGCGTACCTCCGGATCCATGGTTTCTGTGGGGTCGGTCGAAATACACGGAGGCTAGGAGGTGGTGGTGGTGTGGTTTGTTTGTGAGGGAACGGGCGGGCCAGCACCGCGCGTCGTCGTTGTGGGGGGAGAGGCACGAGAATGCTGACGAAGGAAGTATTATGGGTAAAGAAGGGGTTTGTCAAAAACAGCATTTCTGCATGTATTTATACCTTCTGAATTCATCCTCGGCGCCCAAAATCAGCCCCACACTAAGTGAAAGCCAAACAAGGTCCTTTGGCGTAGTGGACATCGCGTCGCTCTCCGGACCACAGGGCAACTGCCTAGGAGTTAAGCGAAGGTCCAGGGTTCGACTCCCTGAAGGATCAGAATCTTTTTGCTCTTTCTAACAAGTCTACTCAGGTCAAACAGCGCCCGGGAGGCTCCTGGGTGCCTCCGTGGTGCACACGGAGATGCTTTTCATTCTTTTTTGGAAAAACGAGGACGACATTACGGCGAAGATTGTACACACACAAGCTTCAAGCGAGAGAGAGGAGGCGCATATATCAAGCGACCAGGATCAAAGGAGCGGTGAGGTGCATCCAATGCGCCGATCCAGGCAGAGTAAGAGGAAATTCAAGAAACCTTGTTCCTGCATGACAATGGAGGAAGGTAGAAAAAAAATCCCTTTTTCGCCGGTTCGATTCGCCGAGGTTTTCAACTTTCGTAACTACCGAGACCGGATGCCACAACTACGACGCGCACATCACACGCTTCACATGGCCTCCGACGCGGCGCACACCGTCATGACTGCCGCTTTCGGTGGCATCACGATCGCCACTACTCCCGCGATCCCTACCGACGCGCAAGAAGCCATTACCGGCCTCCCCGACCACCTCGTGGTCACTCACGTTCTCAGGTCTGAGTATTTCGACGACCCCGCAGATCTCGCACGGCTCCCAGCGGTGAGCCGTGGGATGCGCGACGCGGTGGCTGCTACGGGGCTTCAAATTGAGGAGCTTGACGAGGACGAAGCCGTAAATCTCGGGTGTTTAAGCGCGCTGCAGCGCCGGCAACGGCAAGGTCGCCTGTCGCGTCAAGAATACCTTTGTCAGGCAGCGGCGAGGAGCGGACAGCTCGAAGAGTTGAAGGCGTTGCGCGAGAACGGCACACCGTGGGGTGTTTCGACGTGTTGGGCGGCGGCGATGGGCGGGCGCCTCGATGTACTGCAGTGGGCGCATGTGAACGACTGCCCGTGGAACGAGGAGACGTGTGCGGCCGCGGCGGTTGGCGGACATCTCAAGGTGCTGCAGTGGGCGCGCGCGAACGACTGCCCGTGGAACGAGAATACGTGCCATGACGCTGCGATGGGCGGGCACATCGAGGTGCTACTGTGGGCGTGCGCGAACGGCTGCCCGTGTGACAAGAAAGAGTTGCACATCGCAGCTCAAGAAGGCCATGAGGCGATGGTGCGGGCGCTGATCGAGGCGGGCGCGGACATTAACAAGGCAAAAGATAACGGCGCGACACTGCTGTGCATCGCCGCTTCTGAGGGCCATGAGTCGGTAATGCAGGTGCTGATCGAGTTGGGTGCGGATACCAGCAAGGCGATGGATGGCGGCGCGACGCCGTTGTTCATCGCCACTCAAAACGGCCACGAGACGGTAATGCAGGTGCTGATCGAGTTGGGTGCGGACGTCAACAAGGCGATAGATGGCGGCGCGACGCCGTTGTTCGTGGCCGCTCAAAACGGCCACGAGACGATGGTGCGGGCGCTGATCGAAGCAGGCGCAGACGTCAACCCGGCAAAGAATATCCTCGTCACGCCGCTGTTAATGGCCGCTCAAAAGGGCCACGAGGCGGTGGTGCGGGCGCTGATCGAGGCGAAGCGGACATCAACCAGGCAGCGGATAACGGCACGACGCCGCTGTGCATCGCCTCTCAAAAGGGCCACGAGGTGGTAGTGCGCGCGCTGCTCGAGGCGAAGCGGACGCCAACAAGGCGAATGATATTGGCATGACGCCGCTGTACTTCGCCGCACAAAGCGGCCACGAGGCGGTCGTGCGGGCGCTGCTCGAGGCGGGCACGGACGTCAACAAGGCGGTTGATAAAGGCGGGACGGCGCTGTACATCACAGCTCAAGAGGGCCACGAGACAATAGTGCGGGAGCTTATCGAGGCAGGCGCGGACATCAACAAGGCGAGGGATAACGGCATGACGCCGCTGTACGCCCCCGCTCAAGATGGCCACGAGACGATAGTGCGGGCGCTGATCGAGGCGGGCGCCGACGTCATCCAGGCGAAGGGTGACGACGCGACGCCGCTGTTAATGGCCGCTCAAAGGGGCCACGACACGATGGTGCGGGCGCTGATTGTTGCTGGTGCGGATCTCAATAAGACAAAAGATGACGGCGTGACGCCACTGATCTTGGCCGCTCACCAGGGCCACGAGACTGTGGTGCGTGTACTGATTGAGTTGGGCGCGGACGTCAACAAAGCAACGGATAACGGCTGGACACCGCTTTCTATCGTCTCCGCTCATTATGGCAAAGAGGCGATTGTTCAGATTCTCAAGGCTGCAGGCGCGGTGTGACGGAAACGGAAACGACGGAAACGGCGCGACGCGCACGTGCAGCAAGAGCGAGTAGAGACACAAGGGTTGCAACAAAAGAGTTCCACTTTTCGTCTTCATTTTCCACGTCACCCTCCCTGTAACGCTTTTCTCGGAAGCCTCGACGCACAACGACGCGCACACGACGCGCACACGACACGCTCCACAGCCTTCACGATGCCCTCTAACCCAGCCGCATGCGCTACCAAGCGTAAGCGAACGACCGATCCGCACGAGTCCTCCCCGCAAGATGTGATCCCCGGCCTTCTCGACGACATCGTCGTCACGCACGTTCTGAGATCTGAGTATTTCGACGATCCCGTAGATCTGGCACGGCTCCGACGGGTGAGCCGCGCGATGCGCGACGCGGTGACAGCGACGGGGCTTCGATTTAAAAAGATGGAAGTGAATGAAGCAGTGGAGCTTGGGTGCTTAAGCGTCTTGAAGCGCCTGCAACGGGAAGGTCGCCTGTCGTGCCAGGAATACCTTTGTCAGGCAGCGGCGGGGAGCGGACAGCTCGAAGAGTTGAAGACGTTGCGCGCGGCGAGGCGATAGTGCGGGCGCTGATCGAGTTGAGTGCGGACGTCAACAAGGCAATGGATACTGGCGAGACACCGCTGGTTTTCGCTGCTCAAAAGGGCCACGAGGCGGTGGCACGTTTGCTGATCGAGGCGGGCGCGGACATCATCAAGGCGGAGGATGGCGATGGAACAAGGCGGAGGAACACGCCGCTGCACGTTGCTGCCCGTGAGGGACACGAGGCGGTGGCACGTTTGCTGATTGAGACGGACCCGGACAACATCGACAACGAGAATGATTACGACGAGACGCCACTGTGCATAGCCGCTCAAAAGGGACACTATACGTTGGTGCAGCTGCTTGTCAAGGCACGCGCGTATGTCAACTGTACGGATCGTGACGGCTGGGCGATTCTATCCACTGTAGCTTCAGATGGTCACGAGACGATAGCGCGGGCGCTGATGGAGGCGGGCGCCGACGTCAACGATAGGGTTGATGACAACTATACAGCACTGTGGTTCGCCGCTGAAAGCGGTCACGAGGCGGTTGTGCGGATGCTGATCAAGGCGGGCGCGCGCGTCAACGACGCCTTGACGCCGCTGCACGTCGCCGCTGCAAAGGGCCACCTGGCGGTGGTGCGGGCGCTGATCGAGTTGGGCGCGGACATCAACAAGTGTGGTTACCATGACCGCGGAACGCCGCTGTTTCATGCCGCTGAAAACGGCCACGAGGCAGCGGTTTGGCGCTAATCGAGGCGGGCGCGGATGTCAACAAGGCGGATAGTGACGGCGCGCCGCTTGCCATTGCCGTTCAAAACGGCCACGAGACGATTGTTAAGATTCTCAAGGATCAAGGCGCGGCGTGACGGAAACGGAAACGACGGAACCGGCGCGACGCGCACGTGCAGTGAGAGCGAGTAAAGACACAGGGTTGCAACAACTTCTTCCAGACTTCCACATTTCCGATTTCGTTTCCCCGAGACCGCGACCACGTTCGATGCAGCGCGTTCCCGTCGTGTTCCAAGCGAGACCGCGACGCTTTTGAAACATCTCCCCCAAACTTGACTACGACGCGCGGAAAGCGCCGACGGCACTTTCTTCGTGAAATCTGAGATGAGGACCGGCCTTCCGCCTCCTCCCTCTTGTCACTTCTTTCGGCATGGCAGACGCGCCGACCGCGCCTGAGGTGACCCTGCACACCTCCGTGGGCCCCATCACCGTGGAGTTGTACTACAAGCACGCCCCGAAGGCGTGCCACAACTTCTTCCAGCTCGCCGCAAGAGGGTATTACGACAATGTTCCGTTTCACCGGGTGATTGGGGACTTCATGATCCAGGGCGGGGATCCGACTGGCACGGGGCGGGGGGGCGCTTCTGTTTTCGGGGGCAAGTTCGCCGATGAAATCACGAGGGAGCTGAAGCACACCGGGGCCGGTGTGCTTTCCATGGCCAACAGTGGGCCGAACACCAACGGCAGCCAGTTCTTCATCACCCTCGCGCCGACGCCTTGGCTGGATGGGAAGCACACCATTTTCGGCCGCGTGTCGCGGCACATGGGGAACGTCGCCAAGCTGGGCAGCGTTCGGGTGGATAAAAACGACAAGCCGGTGGATGCGAACATTAAAATACACAACTGTTCGGTGGAGGCGCATGGAATCGAGTGGGAGTGTTAGAGGGAGGGGGTTGGGAGAACGGGCGGTTCACTTTGTGTACATCGATCGAATTCAGGTTTCAAGAATTTGTGTTCCTAACCGTACGACATCATCACGTCAAGTCGTCCTCCGCCTCCTGTTCTTCCGGCGCCAAAACAGGCACCGCGGCGATTCCCCCGGTGCCGCCCATTGCAACGCTGATCCGTGCCAAGTCGTGCTTCGCCAGCGGCAGTTTCTTCGCGGCGCGCGCGAAGGGCGCTTCCAGGAACGCAAGCTCTTGGGATTTGGCGCACACGTTTTGAATAGCGGCGGCGTCCGCGGCGTCCCGGTACGAATCAAGAAGCGCGTACGCCACTCTTTGTTCCTCGCTCCCTTCGAACGCGGGAATTGCACACACGTCAGTGTACGTCGCCTGTGCGCCAACCCCGTCGCCGTCGTAAAGCAGCGCCACGATCGCGCTGAGGTACGCTTTGCGCTGCGATTGGAAAAGAAAAGGGTCAATCTTGAGTCTTGTGTTGGGCGTTGTGTGGGGTATGGGTGTACTGTATATCGCGATGTATGGACAAACAGTCACCAGCTTCGGTAAAACAGTGCACTTGTGCCGTGTGTAGCAGTTGCCAGTACTGATAAATGTTACGGAACGTAGTGCACTCGACCAGGGTTGGTAAACAGTGTTTGGATTTGGGAAAGCCCCTACGGCCGTACCTGCGCGTTTCCGCTTCCCGTTTCTTCGCAGGATCCGCCAAAGCGGACCATGGTTTCCGCGGCTTCTGCGAATTTATCCGAACGCATCAACACCACAGCGAGATCCCGGTAAAGTCCTGCCGCGTACACGTGCTTATCCTCGTCTTCCAGCATTTCAATCGCGGTGTTCAACAGCTTCGCTGCGGAGAGCGGGTGTTTTTCGTCGAAATATTTAGCACACTTACCGAGACACTCAGCCCCGCGTTGCGCCCTGCCCGCGCTGACGTAGGCTTCGCACGCGCGTTGTGCGTACGCCACGCACTCCTCCACCGTTCCGCAGTCCTTCGCAATCAACGCGCACATCTCCAGACTCTTCGCCGCGTGCCACTCGTTGTCCTCCTTCCCATTCGCCTCGGCGCACTTCTCAAACGCAAGCATCGCTTTTTGTTTCTCCCCCTTGGCCCTAAACTTAACGCCGGCTTCTTCGTACGCCGAAGCCGCGGCTTCGTAATCGGGCTTCCACCGCGTCAACGTGGTGGTCATCTTCTTGTCCCCGCGCGCCAACAGCTCCTCCGCGGAGAGGGCGGACATCGCCGCGATGGAACGAGGGGGACCCACACAACACGACGCCGCGGGAAGAAGTGAGAGGAGGAGATCTGGGAAGTTCTAAGGTGAGAAAAGGGCCACCAGAAAAAAAACCACACTCACAACTACGCACACACGACAGCCTCCACGATGCCCTCCGCACAAGCAAGCACCGAGCGCGCGCACTTAAGAGGCCGCGCGGCGCTCGCGAACGACGCGCATCAGTCCGAGACGCAGGAAGCGATCCCAGGTCTTCCTCACGAGGTGGTAGTCATGCACATCCTCAGATCTGAGAATTTGGGAGACCCAATAGATCTCGCAAGGCTTCGTGCGGTGAGTCGTGGGATGCGCGACGCAGTGACGGCGACGGGGCGGAAGATTGAACAGCTGAGTCAGCGGGAAGCCGCGCGTCGCGGATGCATACGCACGCTGATGCACCTGGAACGGAGAGGTCGTCTGCATGTTGAAGTACTATGCCAAACCGCAGCGGGGTTTGGACAGCTGGAGACGCTGCAGTGGGCGCGCGCGAACGGCTGCCCGTGGGACAAGTGGACGTGCACGTACGCGGCGAAGAATGGTCACCTCGAGATGCTGCAGTGGGCGCGTGCGAACGGATGCCCGTTTGACGAGTGGACGTGCGCGTACGCAGCGAGCGAAAGGCACCTCAAGGTGCTGCAGTGGGCGCGCGCGAACGACTGTCTGTGGGAATCAAGCACGTGCACGAACGCGGCGAAGAATGGTCACCTCGAGGTGCTGCAGTGGGCGCGTGCGAACGACTGTCCGTGGGACAAGTGGACGTGCGCGGCGGCGGCGGAGGGCGGGCACCTCGAGGTGCTGCAGTGGCTGCGCGCGAACGGCTGCCCGTGGGACGTGAGCACGTGCGTGACCGCGAGATATTACGGGCACCACGAACTACTAAATTGGGCGATCGCGAACGGTTGCCCTCATTAAAGATTAGTCTTCCGTTCTCACTTGTACAGTGTGTGCAAAACGTGAAGACTTGAGATGTGGCTTGATTGACCACTCGCCCGTCCGACTTTCACGTCTCCGTGCCAGGTAAAGTGATACATTCACAAGGACGAGGAGGTGGAGGTGCATTGTGTCGGACGTACACATGATGATGATGATGAAGATGATAAAGCTACTCTATGCCAGCTGTATCCTTGCGACTAAATACTCACACACACCTCCCCTACTTCCCCCGCTTCGCGCTCCTTCGCCGGCGCTCGTGTTCCCGCACCACGCCGTTTTTAATGCTCGCCTCGAGTTCGTCAAGCGCGGCTTGGTGCGTGGCGCCGTGTGTAAAGGACGTGGGTTGGACGATCGGCAGTGTTTCAGTGGTTTCGTCATCACCATCATCACCTGTACGGGCAACTCGTCTGCGTCGAGAAAAACCAGTCGAGTCGCGCTTCCGGTTTTCGGAAGACGTGCCGTACGAATTGCCACCCGCGCCGATTGCGAAAAACGCGTCGTCGGTTGCGTCGTCATCTTCAGACGAACCCCCTCGTCGCCAATCCCCACCCGCCGCCCGCGCGCTCCAAACGTCACCTTCCCAAACCTCGGAAGACCGCTTTACCGTACCGAAACCGTCGTCCCTGAACTCGTTTCCTACCAACCCAAACCCGTCGTCCGCGTCGGTTTCGTCGTCGTCGAACTCTTTTGTTGAACTCGCGCGCCCGAGGGGTTTTGCTTTTCTATTTTTACCAACGAAACCGCCGCCCGCCCCGTCCAGCGCCGCAAACAGCGCGCTTTGTTTTGACCTTCCACCCGCGGACGCATCCACCGCGCGCTGCGCCGCGCCGTCGTCGTCGTGAGGCATCGCCGCCGCTCGTGGTGCGAGGCGCTGTTCCAGAGGTACCTCACGGTCCTGCTTCTTCTTTGTTGAGTGGTGGTTTTTATTATTGTTTCCCTCGTTTCCCCCACCGCCTTGTTGAAACATCCCTTCCGAGAATCGCGCCACGAGTGATGCGTCGTGGGACTCCACTCCCCGGAAGGCGGCGACGCACAGCACTAAAAGGAAACACGACGCGCCGACCACGATGCCTCGCCCTGACGTGGCACGCGAGGCGATGCGCTCCGCCAGACCCTCCGCGGCGGCCTCTCGCGACGCGTCGTCAAGCACCAGAAGCCGCTCGTCCCTGGTGTTGTCCATAGGGCCCCCGCCCAGCTCATCGAGGGACTCCTCCACCAACAAACGGTCGTACTCGCTCGACGTGGGCACCAGGGGCAACACCGAGGGTATCCGAAACCAACTCCGCGGAATAGGCGACTCGGACGACATCGCGACAACGCGCGCGGTGGTGTGCGGGGGCCGGGGTGTTGAATTTGGCTCGACGAATTTCTGGAATGCGGCAAAATATTTTTCGTTTTGACGCGCTTTTCCGAGGCTTGTAGACCTTCACGACCCACCCCCACACTACTCTCGGCTGCGCGGGGGGCGCGTAGCGCAGCATGTCGACGCACGACGCGACGAGGACGGCGATACACGTCGCACTGGCGTACTTCGCCTTCGCGCTCGCGGTGACATGGATTACGCCAGTGTGGGGCGGGTGCGTCAGATAGTTTCAGATTCGGCATGCGCGTTTTTCGTTCCCAGAATCGTAGTGGTCCTTACCCTCCAAAGCTCTCCCACTGACCGGCTTCCAACCCCCTTTTCTGGAATCCCCAACGCCGTTCGCTTTCGCAGGTTGTTTCTCGGCATCGGTGCGACGCTCGGGATGCAGGCGCTCGCCGTGATGTTCGTGGTGCGAGCGGCGAGCGTACCTAACCGCGCGCCGGAAAAAGGTGACCCCGAGTCGAAATCGTCCAACTCGAGTGATTCGTCTGACCCAAACGACGCTTTACCTCACATCCACGACGAAGACGCCGCGCACCACCGCGGCTGGCTGGTTTTGGTGTGGGCATCAGTCGCGCCCGTGCCTCCCGAGAAACCCGAAAAAGGCGAGCGCGCGTTCGCCGAGCTCGTGAACGGCGAGCTGCGTCTGCGGCGCGAACGCGGCGGCGACGTGGTGGCGCGCGTGGATTTAACTGGGTGCGACCTGCGTCTGTGCCGCGCGCCGGGGAAGTGGGACGACACGCCTCCTGGCGATGGCGGCGATGCCCTAGGCGACCTTGCCGTACAAGGGCCTGGCCTGGCGACATTAACGGGGCCTGACTCCACAAAATTGACTGAAAAAGAAAAGGGAGAGCGAAAACGACACGGCGCCGGGGCGGAGAAACGGTGGTGGAAGCGCTTGCCCATCGTTGTTTCGCACAAGGACAGAGCGCTACACCGCGGGCACCGAGTTTTGTGGTGCTACGCCCTGAGCGACGCCGCGAAAGAGGCGTGGGTAGTCGCGCTGCACAAAATCCTGACTGGCGCGCGCTGCGGCGAAAACGCGCACGCGCGCGTCGCCGCGCTCGCGGCGACGAGCCGCGCGAGGTCCCTAACGCGCGACTTTGATTCCTTCGCCGTGTTGTTCGCCGCGGAGTCGAAAGGAGGGTCTGGTAACTCAGGAACGGTCACCACGCACGACGACGACAAACAAAAAGCAAGATCCTCGTCCGACGCATCGGACGTAGCTTGGGCAGCGGGCGGGGCTGCCGGCGCCGCGATCAACGCGCTGGCGAGTCGGATATTCTTCGACATGCAGCGTTCGCCCGAGAAAATCGCCGAGGTCACGGAGCAGGTACGTATTGAGTATTTCCCAAATCTCAACCCCAAGACTGTTTGCCATATGACAAGACTGACACTTTTGCTTTACAATAACAGCTCGCGAGTTTGTGTTCGGGGATACCCGACCTGCCAAAGTTCGTCGGGCCGATTTCCGTTTCCAACGTTTCCCTGGGAAAGAACACCCCGCAAGTCTTAGCCGCGAGGTTACCTCCCACCGCGAAACCGGGAAGGTCTGCGGCGCCGTGGGATGGCGGCTCACTCGCGAACCGAGGCGCCTGTTCCGCCGCGGAGCTGGACGTCGATTTCGGCGGCACCGCGGAGATGACCCTTACCACGTACCTGAACCTGTCCGTGTACGCGGAGATGATGGCTGGTGATGACGGGATCGGTGACGGTGGCGTAGACCCCGGTACTGAAGGGAGGAACAACTTGGAAGAACCGGTCGCGAGCACGTCAGTCGTCGCGGCTGGGAGCACGTCATCTCCCAGCGCGGGCGGCGCGGAGCAGCACATCCGGCGCTTGAAGAGTCTCGCCAAGAAAAACGCCTCCAAATTAATAGGCGCCGTGGCGCGGAAACTGGAAAGCGTGCCGATTTCCATGACCGTCAAGATCAAGAAACTCAGTGGTACCCTCCGCGTGTGGATCCCGCCGCCGCCCGGGGACCGGCTTTGGTTCGGGTTCGTGGAGGAACCCTGCTTGGAAATGGAGTGCGTGCCGACGCTGGGGGCGGTTGGAATCAAGTGGCACGGTAAGGGCCTTTCCCAATCACCACGTTCCGCCGCCTCCCTGATTGCCCATACTCGTCCTGCAAAGGGACTATTACGACCAGAAGGGCGCATTCTCTCGTACTGCTACCACGTCTGTTTACTCATACCAATCCCTCATACACATGGCCGAGAGACTGACACTTTCGGCTCTTATCGTACCAGGCTTGGCCGAGAAAGTGTCGGGGATGATCACGGCGAATCTGAAGAAGGAAATACACGCCGCGCTGGTGTTGCCGAACGCGGGGAACATCATCTGCGACCCGCTTTCTGCGTTCCACGACGTCCAGGAACTTAGCGTCAAGGAACTTTTGGAACTGGGCAAGGGGTCGCAGGCGTTCATGCGCGACCGAGGCGTGACGTTAGACGCGGTTCTAGATGCGGATTCGAAAAATGAAAACAAGGAACACAAAAAGTCGTTCCACACCCCACGCGCCAGCCTGGCCGAGGAGATGGACGCGATGGAGATAGCGCGCGGGATTTCGTTCGAGGACGACCCCAATCGCGCGGAAGAAGCTGTGGTTTCCATGGTGGACTCGTTCCTAAGCGTCGGGTCTGGTGATGAGACGAAACACCAGACTCGAACGGATGAAACCGAGGACCCTTCTCGCGACGCGGACGACGAATGGACCTCGCCGGCGCCGGTGTCTTCCGGGAAACAAGAGAAAGACTCCCCGCCGACCTCCCCGACCTCGCCGGGGGGAAGCCGCTTGATTGATTTCCATTTCGGCAAGCCGTTCCCGGACACCAGAGTGAACACCAAGCCTGCCAGTGTCACTAAAAGTCAGCAAGAGGTTCCCGGCTCTTCGGGTAATCTTCTGGAAAACAAATTCAAGCGCCTGGCCAACGTTTTCGCCGCCAAAGCCGCGAAGGCGCGCGCGGACGTCTCGTCCGTGCACCAGGGCGTTTTAGCCGGGGGGATGAAGGGGGGGCTCGATGTGGCGAAATCCATCGCGAACAGGACCACCGTGAGTGAGGTGAAGAAGGATTTGGGGCACAGCGAGTGATGGAAGGGGTGGTGTTTGTACAATGCATTCTGACAATTTCGATACGAAAATTCCCTTCCCTTAGTGTTCAGTCTTCTCCTCATGTCACCGGCCGTTCGTGTCTTTCGTGGTCACTCCGGTGGTCGCTTTTACCTCCACGCGCACGCCCACCGTAGGCGCGACTCTGAACATGGCCCGCGCCTCCCACTTGTCCCGCAACGCGTCTTCCGCGTCGTCCTGGCCTCCGATGAATGGCAGGTCGGCAAACGATGAATTCGCAACCACGGTGGAATGAGAGTTCGCAGGCGGTCTGCCGAACATCGCCTTGAACAGACCTCCCCCCACCGCGGCCGCGGCGACGACGCCCTCGCGGTCGGGGAACAAAGGCGGGCCGATCTCGGAGGACAGGCTCGGCCGCCGCGGAGAAGGACCGGTGTCGGCCATGGCGACGTGAAAAGTGGCGGTGACTCAGCAAGATTTTGGTTTTCATTCGCGCGGATTTTCGAAATGGGAAAAAGGTTCAAACCGAAAATCTGGTTCCGTCTTTCACCTTGACCGAGCACGTATCAAATTGAAGTCGTTCTTGACAGTTGAAACTGAAAGCAGCCCTTCACTCTCTGGCAAGGCGTGCCGAGTTTTACCTGCCATCTTTCTGCGCGCATCCGAGCGCGGCGCCGCGATGTCCCCCCCCACCCCCTTCCGTCTGGACGGCAAGACCGCGGTGGTCACGGGCGGGACGAAAGGCTTAGGGTACGGTTTCCCGCTCGTCGCAACACAAACACGTGCTGGTGTTACCGCCAACCCGTGCCACCTCGCCTTGATCTCTAATCTCTTCTTTTCGCCGCGAAGGTCCGAGTTATTTTTTTTGCAGTTCGTGGCCTTCCACTGACAACACGCGGTTCGTGTCTTTCCACTGACCCCCTCCCCGCCCCCCCCCCAGCCAAGCCATCGTCGAGTCCCTGGCGCGCCACGGCGCGCGGGTCCACACGTGCGCGCGCACGGCGAACGACGTCACGGCCGCTGTTTTGCAATGGCGCGCCGTCGGTTTG
>Ga0222633_1000335_pt1 | contig 47883 bp, 51 predicted proteins | sample AntAcemetageno48_FD_179816 | JGI IMG/M metagenome (GOLD analysis project Ga0222633, IMG submission 179816) | Saline water microbial communities from Ace Lake, Antarctica - #48 | ecosystem: Environmental > Aquatic > Non-marine Saline and Alkaline > Saline | place: Antarctica: Ace Lake | collected...
CCTCGGCATCATTAAACACGGGGATAATGATACTGATTCTCATTAACGAAGTTTCTGTTATGCTGTCTCCTTGCAAATAGGGGCTACGCGACATGACTCAACCGACCAGCATTTCTTTGATCACCACAACTGAACAGCTGCAGGCCATCAATGGCAAAGCCAGCCCCTCGACAGAGCTCAAGGTTCTAGCTGCTCTTGAGGCCCACGCAAAACGATTTATCGAACGCTCGCCTTTCCTAGTCATGTCGAGCGGTAATCTTGGCAATTTTGATGCGTCTCCACGAGGTGATGCTCCGGGCTTCGTTAAAGTACTGGATGATACAACGCTGCTGATTCCTGAGCGACCGGGCAACCGACTTGCCGATACTCTGACCAACATTGTTAACAATCCCGGTGTTGGCCTGCTTATGTTGATCCCTGGTATGAATGAAACACTACGGGTCAATGGCAACGCCTATATCACCGACCATGGTGCATATCTGGATCAATTGGCCCATAACGGAAAAGCGCCCAAGCTCGCCATCGTGATCGATATTACTCAGGTGTATTTTCACTGCGCGAAGGCATTTATCCGCTCTGGATTATGGAACCCCGACACCTTTATGGATCGAGCCGAAATGCCGACCCTGGGCAAGATTATTATCGAGCAGATAAAAGGTCAGCCCGCCACGGAGGAAGAAGTAACCATGGTGGATGCTGGCCTGGATCAGGACACGAAGGACAATTTGTATCACACGTGATTTGGTTTATTCGCTGAGGGCTCTTTACTCGCTGAGGGCTCTTTACTCGCTGAGGGCTCCACCACAACTACTACCCTGGCCGGCGGTGCAGCCGTAGCAATGCTCGCCAATAGCGATGGCGTTGCCTTCTACGTCCTCGTCTAGCAGGTCCCGCAGATGGGGTTTGGCTTTATCAGAAATGATGGGCATTTCTAACATCTGGTTAAAGTCGCAATCAAAAACGTGCCCCTCATAGTCAACACTAACAAGGGACTTGCACATCACCGTTTCAAGATTCGCCTCGGAAAATGAATCACGTAGCAACTTCATGTAAGGAACAAAATCTCCTTTGGCGAGTAGCCGAGCGCCGTACCGGCTGATCGGCATATTCGCCAGGGCAAACAGTTCGTTAAAATGCAGACCATGCTCGTCGAGGAGCGCCTTCTTATAGTCCGCCTGCAACTCAACTTGCGAGGGCGGCAGGATAGGGTCGTCTGGGTTATAAACAAGATTTAGCGTTAACTCTGAGCCCGGCATGCCGTAACCCACAGCGTTCAATTTCTTTAGGCCCGCAATACTCTCTTTGTAGACGCCCTTGCCTCTTTGCTTATCGACGTTTTGTTCCGAATAGCAAGGCATCGACGCTACGATGACAATTTTGTGCTCGGCAAAAAACTCGGGCAGATACTCATAACCCGGCTCCCCCAGAATCGTCGGGTTACAACGATCAATGACTGTGACACCGAGCTTTCGTGCGCCCTCGGTGAGATACCGAAAGTCTGGATTCATTTCCGGCGACCCGCCAGTCATATCCAACGTTTGGATATTTCGCTTCTCAAGAAATTCGAGCACCAGATCTATGGTGGCTCGATCCATTAATTCTGTGCGCGTGGGCCCTGCATTGACGTGGCAGTGGGTGCAACTGAGATTACACAGATAGCCCAGGTTGACCTGCAATGTATCGAGCTTGCCGCGCTGGATCGGCGGAAAGTCTGTTTCAATTAATAAAGGTTTAGTGTCTTGCATGTTTTGCTACTTAATACCGTTTAGTGGTGTTGTCTAGATATGACCTGCGACGCCAGTGCAATATTACAATCGGGCTATCTTTCAATCGGGTTACAGCCGGGAAAATTCAATTTTGGTACAACGATCATCGACAACAGTAATACCCGCGGCTTCTAGTTGCGCCCTTGCCTCCGCACTTTCAATACCTAACTGCATCCAGAAACATTTGGCGCCGATATCAATCGCCGGTTGTACATAAGGCTGCACATTTTCGCTGCGCTGAAACACATCAATCATATCAACTGCCACCGGAATAGACTGCAGGTCGGGATAACATTTTAGCCCTAACACTTCTTCGTAATTCGGATTGACCGGAATCACGTCGAAATAAGGCATCAAGTACTGCGCCACCTCATTACTCGCTCTAGAAGTATTGGCAGACAAACCAACAATCGCGATGGTTTTGGTTTGCTCAAATATTGCTTTGAAATCACTCACTTAATCACGCTCCCACAAACCACAACCCACGACTCACCGTTTAATTCTGCTACAATTCCGCACCACGTCCCTGTAGCTCAGCAGGATAGAGCAACCGCCTCCTAAGCGGTAGGTCGCAAGTTCGATTCTTGCCAGGGACGCCATTTATAGTGAGAAACAGACGAAGTCGTACCAATAATTTTCGCTCCTACCCTCGGACGCCCCAGGGACCCAGCGCCCGGCGGAAGATTCAGCTATCGAGCAAACGAATTCACATACCACCAGAGTGGTGCCCGGTGCAGCACTACAATTTCTGTCAGACTTGAAGATACACCTAGAAATCCCTAAGACAAAACTCTTCACCAGCAGCAAGCGTCCTATATGTCACCCGCTTCCTATGATTTACTTCTAAGGCAACAGAGTTAGCCGTTCTATCAAGGTATGGACTTCCCAGGGTTTGCTAAACGCCAATTAACGTTAAAATCTAGTTCTACGCGAGGTTTTTATGAAGTCCAGCAGTCACTAATGTCAACTAACGACTGCGGGTTCAAACGGTTGATCATAAAGAAGTTGATGTATGCATTAGCTTTGGATGGGCATTGCAAAGACCTGCCCGCTAAACAGACCCCAAGCAAGTAAAGATAACCCGAGCACGCCAATAGCAAAGGCTAGCGTTCGAAGGCCAGTTATCCCGGATAAATACAAAGGTGCGTGAAGAATTCTTGCGCCAAGATAAATTTGCGCACCGAGTACCGTGTATTCATTTGAAATGCCAAGAATTGCTGTTAACAGCACCAGTGGTGTAAATATATGAAGACCTTCCTTAAGGTTCGCAATTGCTCTATGTAGCCGCCCTCCTAGTCCTGGCTGCAGGTGGGGAATATCATCTCGTCCAGAAAGAGCGTTGATATTTCCATATTTTTTCATGGTTATTAAGACCTGGATTGCGGTAAGTACAAACAGCAGTACTAGAACGGCCGATAGCATTAGGATCTCTTGTGTCATGTCGTTTTGTTCTCCATTTTATTGCGGGTTCACCAAGGGCGAATTGTTGGGACAACCCCAACGGCATTCAGAGCACGTTATGCTTTGACATGCGGCCACGTAAGCGTCATAAGTGACGAGATAAGTCTGATCGGGACACTTGAGCGATGAACAAGGTGGTAATCCTCGCTGCAGAGAACACAATACTCTCGACCATAGCCTCACCGATGGATATGTTCTTGCAGGCGGGTGTGTTGTGGAACGTGACTATGGGAGAGGCGCCTACTCCCCAATTTGATGTGAAAATCGTAACGTCGGATGGCCGCCCGGTCATGGCGCTCAATCAATTTCCAGTTATACCAACCTGCGCTATGCACGATATTGAAGAGGCAGACGTAATTATTATTCCCTCGCAGGGATTCCTCTTTGATTCGCAGGATAAGGATCATTCCGACAGAATCGAGTGGCTCAAGACTTGGTATGAAAAGGGTTCAGATCTGGCAAGTGTTTGTGCTGGTGCGTTCACTCTGGCTTCAACGGGATTGCTGAACGGTAAAACAGCGACAACCCACTGGGGAATGGCAAAACGATTTGTTAGGGACTTCCCTGAGGTCGACTTGAGAACGGACCTACTGGTAACGGATGAAGGACGATTGTTCTGTAGCGGTGGCATTACTGCTGATCTAAATCTATCGCTGTATCTTATTAGGAAATATTGTGGCCGAGAAATCGCACTGGAGAGTGCTCGATGCACTTTGGTCGACCTGGATCGCATCTGCCAGTCACCGTTTGCAATGTTTAGTCCTGAAAAAAATCATACTGATAATAAAATATTAGAAGCTCAGAAGCGGATGGAGAACAATCTCAGAGACAAAATCAGTATGGAAAGCTTAGCAAATGAAGCTGGCATGAGCCTGCGCAACTTTAATAGACGGTTCAAGTCAGCGACTGGCGAAACCGTAACCAAGTATTTACAGCTGGTAAGAGTTGATGCGGCAAAGTTGGACTTGGTCAATACAAATCTTCCATTCGAAGAAATATCACTTAACACCGGTTATGAAAACACTAGTTTTTTTCGAAAGGTTTTCAAGAAAAATACCAGCCTTACTCCTGCAGAATACAGGCGGAGGTTCTGCCAATTCTGATATTCAAGCGTTGTTTCGACGCAAGTGAAAAATTTCCATTTTGGGTCAACGTTTTGACCGCATCTCGCCGTTAGCAGGCTGATCACGAGGTAGTACACTACACACGATTAAGGCAGCTTATGAATCCTGTAAAAGCAGAATCATTCAAATGCTGCGAACATTTTTTTAACCAACATTGGGATGAAGCCGGAAACCAAACTGGACCTGAATACGACCCCGTGGTTCGCTCGCTATCCGACGCTTCTGCAGGGGGCGCTGATCCCATAGTGACTTAAGCAAGTCTTTTCAATTTAGATATTCCGACCTTCCAGTCCACGCCCATCACATGGCAACAACCGCCAGGTATGTGCAATCGATCTATATCTGGCGTATCTATTATCACTCAAGAAAATAATTTGATTGGAGAGCGCCAGCTGGATTGCATGTTTTTATTCCGATCATTTGGACGATAGGTGATCCTATAGATGACGCTGCTTGGAGCAAAACTATCTCTAATGTAATTGTATTCTTGATTACACACAGCGCACTCCAAGGAGTATGGTATCTATACCGCAATTCGAGTATCTAACGTGCCAGTCACTATCGCCCCTAAAGATCTAGAGCTCAGTACTGCATGCTTCGGCCCATTATCGATGTGTTGGGTGTCATAACGTGCAATTCACCAAACACTTGCGGGAGCCGATTAGGCGGGGTGACATAACAACGAGTGTCCGCATTTGGATTAAGCCGCGGGTAAAAGTTGGAGGCCGCTATAAGTTACAATCTGGGTTCGTCGTTGTTGATAGCATCAGGAAAAATGAATGGGAAGGGATCTCACCCAAGATGGCGAAAGACTCCGGATTCAATGGGATTATTGATCTACTAAAGACGGCGAAACATGGAAAGGGCGAGAATGTTTATCTGATTGATTTCCACTATGAAGAGAACGGAGAATAACGTGATCATGGAACGGTGTAACCGTCAGTTGAAGTCATTCACTACTCTCATTGCGACGTCGCAGCCGGTCACCGGTATTGCTTACGCACTTTTACTGCCACCCGTGCACAGGCTGGAAGGTCAACGCTGCATAACTCCGGGTGACGTGGCGCCATGAGCGACCCTTCAAACTTCTATTCTGGACTGATAGCAGAGCTCTATGAGCCTCTTGCTGGTGGAATATCTGATTCAAATAGATTCATCAAATTTGTTGAGCAGCATGGTGAGCCGGCATTGGAAATTTGCTGTGGCACGGGACTACCGCTTCTAGATCTATTAGCAGCTGGCCTTGATGTTGAAGGCATCGATGCCTCTAAAGATATGCTTGAAATCTGTGAGGCAAAAGCGAGCGAGAGGGGCCTGAATGTCACGCTCCTTCACGCGAAGATGCAAGATTTCAAGATGCAGCGACGTTTTCGATCAGTATACATTGCGAACGGCAGTATTACCTTGCTGCCAGGCGACGGTGACTTACGGCAAACCCTCAGATCGATCATTGAATGTTTAGAACCTGGAGGCGTTGTTCTGTTTGATTTAGAGGTGCCTAATGTAAATGACCTTCGCAGGCACATCGGAAAATTCAAAGAGACTCAAAACCAAGGCAGTCAAATTAGGGTGGGTATGACCCAATTGGATTGGCATGAAGAAGATAGCGAGTTAATCATCAAGCTTAGATACGAGCGGGTTAGTCCGACTGGGGACGTGGAGTCCGTCGATAGAGACTGGTTTAGAAAGGTCTGGAGCCTTGATAGATTTCGTGAGCTTCTCATAGAATCTGGTTTTTACATCGGAGAAGTCGAGAACTTGGATGGCGGGACCATTCAAGTATGTGCGGGCGTGGCGACATGACTTGCAGTTGAGATCGCTCGTTAGTTCTTTATCAAGGTGGCTGTTTCAAAAACATAACAAGTTGCATGCAAATTAATAAGCGCCGCAACTGCAGAGAATAATAGTGGTCAATTTATAGTATGAGTAACGAACAACCCGAAAATCCATTACATGGAGTAACGCTTGAGAATGTTGTCACCAGATTAATGGAGCACTATGGCTGGGACGGACTGTCTCAAAAAATCGACGTCAATTGCTTTAAGAGCGATCCATCTATCAAGTCCTCACTTAAGTTTTTACGTAAAAACGAGTGGGCGAGAAAAAAAGTCGAGGATTTATATATTTCAACATTTGAAAACAAATCCCCGTGGGGAAATTCCAAATGAACACGATAAATTACTAGTATCAACGCGGCAGAAGCTAATCCTGAACTAGCGCACAATAGGGCAAGGCAGTATCGCTACCTTGTAGTCGGACACACTATCGCTCGCTGCTGGTTACGACGATCAACCCAAAAGGGAAATATATGGGAGCATTAGAAAACAAAATACCACCACCCATCATCATGGCAGTATTCCTGTGTGTAATGTGGGGAGTTTCGCTTATCGGTCTTACGATCGAATTAAGCACGTTTACTCGCGGAATTGTTGCTATTTCGCTGCTCGTTTCAGGCGTTATTTTTGTTGCTGGAGGTATCCTGACTTTCAAGAAAGCAGCAACAACAGTCAACCCATTGAAGCCAGAAACAGCATCAACGCTGGTCACCTCTGGCATCTATCAGATAACTCGAAACCCTATGTATTTAGGGTTAACGCTGTTCTTGTTAGCATGGAGCGCTCACCTGTGCTCGGTATTGGCGTTCTGTTGTGTTCCGGTATTCGTCTTTTACATTAATCGTTTTCAAATCGTCCCAGAGGAACGAGCACTAAAAGAAATTTTCGGAGCTGAATTCGAAACTTACAAATCTAACGTTCGGCGGTGGATCTAAGCAATGCTTCTACTAATTAGCCAGTCTCAATAAATGGTTCCTCTGCAGCCTCTCAATATTCAATTCAACTTAACTCGAGATTATCTGGCCGAGAGTTTTGATCAGTCACTACCCCATGGAAAAAATGCCAAACCCAACTTTATATTTCCTGCCTTAATGTTGGCAGCCGGCACAGGATTGCTGTTTTTTACTGAGCAACCCATGATCGCTGGTAGCATGTTAATCGCATTAGCGGTGCTGGAGCTGCTCCATATTCGATTTCGACGAGCCTGGTGGTTAACGCGGCAGATGTGGGGACGAGGTAAGGATAGTGACGTGGAATTGACCATAGACGACGATGGCATCCGAACTCAAAACTCCCACACACAAACAGCACTATTGTGGGCAGATACCCAGCGCGTAATCGAAACCGACCTAGGGCTTATCCTGGTGGCTAAATCTGGAGGTCAACAGTACCTGTCCAAATCGTTGTTTTCTGCTGAATGGATAGGTGAGATTGTTGCTAGGCATCAGGATTAACACTCATTTGGACAAATTTGGGACCGCCTCTAAAATCCAATTAAGAAAGCCCAGTGCAAGTTGCCGCATAGGCTTAGGAATTCAGCGGGAGGAAATAAGATGAATCCCATTCCTCTAAACTCTATGGCAATGTCTGGCGGCCTTATTCTGGGCAGCGTAGTTAACATGGGCCTCATATCATTAGGTGCCGAGTTGGTTCCTCCACCCACAGGAGCAGATATTACGTCAATTGAGAATTGGTAGAAGCGCCGCAGCTATTCGAGCCAATACACTTTTTTTTGTTTCTCGCTCATGCATTCGGAACTTTAGCCGGCGCAAATCTCGCTGCAAAAGTTGCAGCGACTCACGAGTTGGAAATCACATTTGTCATTGGCGTTGCATTTCTAGCAGGCGACATAACAACAATGTTGTTACGGTGCTATTTACCGAACATGCTCTTAACAATCAATGCAGGATAGACAGGTGACAGGAGTCGAACTTAAAAACGGTGACCACATTACTTTACGCGCTGCGGTCGCTGAGGAACAACTGCTTATCATTAATCTTGTTCTGCAAAACAACCTGAATCCTTTCGGCATCAGTTGGCAGAACTTCATTGTCGCTGCAGACGAGCAGAATAAATTGGTGGGCTGTGGTCAAATTAAACAGCATGATGGCATCGAAGAACTTGCATCGCTTATGGTAGTAAGAGCATGGCAAGGTACTGGCGTGTCGACAATTCTAACCGATGCGCTACTGAAAAAAGCTCGTAGGCCATTATGGCTAATGTGTGAATCGCAGTTAACGGCTCTCTACGAAAAATTTGGTTTTATTGAAGTCAAAGAGGTGACCCGCTTACCTACCTATTTTCGCTCTGTTGATTCTGTTTCGCGGTAAGCACTGGGTTTGATCTTTCTTTTTCGCGGTACTTACGTCGCCTTTATGGTGTTGAATGACGCTGGAGCGCTTGGCCAGCTCCCCGCTGGGAGTCAGAACGTGGCGGATTGAGATCGAACTGCCGTTTTCTTCAGTTGCGACTAATAGCCGTTATGCCGAACTATGTAGCCATCAATCATAAACATCACCTCTTCGGCTATGTTGGTACAAAGATCACCCACTCTCTCCAGATTAGACGACACTGTCGCATAGGACAGTGCGGTGCCAACGGCCTGAGGGTTACTAATCACAGCTGCACGTAGCAATTCGAAATTTTTTGCATGCAGACTATCGAGTCGAGCATCCATATCGACTACCAGTTTTGCCTTTTCAACATCCTGGTTAATGAGGCAGTCAAGACTGGCGACAACCATCTCAATCACTGCCTCGCCCATTTCTGCGATGGGTAACTCGACGTTGAGCTCAGGCTGGTTGCTGATTGCTTTCACCCGGTGAGAGATATTCACAGCCTGATCGCCCATTCGTTCTAAATCGTTGGTGACCTTAAGCACCACAATAATAAACCGCAGATCGATTGCAACAGGCTGGTGTAGCGCAAGAATTTTCAAACACTCTTCTTCAATTTCTACTTCAAGCTCATTGATGGCAAGCTCAAGGTTGTCAACCTCAGTCTGCAGGCCGCTTTCCCCACTCGATAATAACTTGATTGAGCAGCCAGTAATTTCTTTCACCAGCCCACCGAGAATCGTCAGGTGCTTTCTGACCTTATCGAGGTCTCGTTGCAAATGCATTGTCATTGTTTTTCCCCGTCTCTTAACCGAATCTTCCAGTTACATATTCTTCTGTTCGTTTTTGTTTAGGCCGTGTGAATACCTGGTCTGTTTCACCGTACTCAACAAGATTACCCATCTCCATGAAAGCGGTGTAATCCGACACGCGAGCCGCCTGTTGCATGTTATGAGTCACAATCACGATCGTGTACTTTTCTTTAAGGATGAACAGCAGATCTTCTATGTGTGCTGTTGAAACCGGGTCTAAGGCTGAGCAAGGTTCGTCCATCAAGATCACCTCTGGTTCCATCGCCAATGCTCGAGCAATGCAAAGTCGCTGTTGTTGGCCGCCGGACAAGTTCAAAGCCGAATCGCCCAGACGATCAGATACCTCATCCCAAAGCGCGGCCTGAGTTAAAGCAGTTTCTACACGGTGGTTAATATCGCCCTCCATACCATTGATTTCTGGTCCCCAGGCAACATTTCTGAAGATCGACTTAGGAAATGGGTTGGCCTTCTGGAAGACCATACCGATACGCAACCGCACTTCAACTGGGTCGACATTCGATGCATACAAGTCGTGTTCACGATATAGAATTTTGCCGTCGTGGGTGACGCCGTCGACAAAATCATTCATTCGATTAAACGACCTGAGCAAGGTGCTTTTTCCGCACCCAGAAGGCCCGATGATCGCCGTGATTTTCTTCTCAGGAATGGGTAGCGTGACGTTCCTGACTGCCGGATTACCACTATAGGATATCGTTAGGCCGTTCGTCTGTAAAATTGGTTTGCTCATTTTTTAGAACCTCTATACCGGATATAGACTGCCGTCGCATTCATTACCAGCAGTATGGCGAGCAACACGATAATGCCCGCTGCAGCCAACTCGTGAAACTCTTCTTGTGGGCGTGCTGTCCAGTTAAATATTTGAATGGGTAGCGCTGTAAATTCGTCCATCGGACCTTCTGGTAGAAACGCGACATAAGTCAGTGCTCCAATCATAATGAGAGGCGCGGTTTCTCCGATTGCTCTCGAAAGTGCCAATATCACGCCGGTCAAGATTCCGGGGATTGCTGACGGCAACACATGGGCACTGACCACCTGCCAACGCGTTGCCCCCACCGCAAATGCAGCTTGGCGCAGCGAGGAAGGCACAGCTCGAATAGCTTCTTTTGAGGCGATAATAATCACCGGTAAGATCAGCAGACTCATCGTCAGAGCGCCGGCAATCACACTGCGATTCAAACCAAAGAAGCGAACAAAAATGGCCAAACCGAGAATGCCGTACACAATTGAAGGTACCCCTGCCAGATTGGCGATGTTGATCTCTATGAAGATCGTCGCCTTGTTTTTAGGCGCATATTCCTCAAGATAGATAGCGGCGAGCACTGCCGTTGGAATCGCAAATAAGGCGGTAAGACTCACCAGCCACAGGGTACCGACAAAAGCGGATTTAATACCAGCCTTCTCCGGGAAGCGTGACGGAAAGCTAGTCAAAAATTGCCAGTCCAGCCAACCTGCGCCGGCACTTGTTACCTGATAAATTAATATCGCCAGTATCGCCATCGCAAAAAAAGTGACCCCAGTGCAAAAAATGCGAAAGGTCATCGCAACCTGTTGTCTTCTCGCTAGTTGTTGACCTACGTTTAATGGGTTCTCGCTCATTCGTAGACCTCCTGATAGCGCCGCATTACCCAGGTGCCTAAAATGTTAAGTACAAAGGTGGACACAAAGAGTACAGACGCTACTGCAAAAAGCGTCTGGTATGTGAGGCTACCATTTGGCGTATCGCCGAGACTCACCTGGACGATGTAGGCTGTCATCGTTTGGATACTCTCTAAAGGATTTAGAGTCAGATTTGGCGTCGCCCCTGCAGCCAGGGTCACCGCCATTGTCTCCCCGATCGCTCTTGAAATGGCCAATACAAAAGATGCAAATATGCCAGACAAGGCTGCGGGAATGACAATTCGGCCGCTCACCTCGAATGAGGTTGCCCCAAGGGAGTAAGCGCCATGACGAAGGGATTCTGGGACACTTCTAAGCGCATCGTCGCAAAGTGATGCAATCATCGGCAGAATCATAATGCCCACGACAATGGCAGCACTTGCAGCATTAAATACCTGAGTTTCTGGTATCACTGTTTTTAGAATCGGCGTGATAAAAGTTAATGCAAAAAAGCCGTACACAACTGTGGGTATACCGGCCAGCACTTCAAGCACAGGCTTAATGACATTACGGGTTCGGTCCGATGCGTATTCACTAAGAAAAACTGCACTGGCAACACCCACAGGCAGCGCTACTAGCGCCGCACCCACGACAATTAGCATCGTGCCTGAGACCAATGGCAATATCCCATAGTGCTTAGGCTCTAGAAGAGGGGTCCACTCTGTGCCAAATAGAAACTCGCTGATCGATACGACTTGAAGGAAATGCCATGTTTCAACGGCAAGGATCCCGATAACGGCAATCGTGGTGATAACGGAAAGAAACGCACATAGGAAAAATGCCTTCTCAAGAAGGCGTTCTCCCCAGCGCGTTCGACGGGACGCTAACTCATGCAATTTGTTTCTATCCTTCGGTCAAAGAAGATGCTGTGCCATGAAAGCTGCTGCCTTCTACTCTATTCTCAACTCGCGCTTTAGCTTTTTCGTATACGGATGTAGGCAGATTGATATAGCCAACCTCCGTCGCCAGAGAAGCAGCGTTGTCTAGATAAAATTCAACAAAGCCAGCAACTTGTGGCTTGTCCAGTGAAGCCGCATTTAGATAGATAAATATCGGCCGTGATAGGGGTGCATAGGTGCCGTTGTTAATTGTCACTTCCGTTGGCTCGATCGGACCAACACCGCCATCAATCGGGACTATGCGAAGCTTATCGGCGTTTTCTTTATAGTAGGCAAATCCAAAGTAACCTAATGAATAGTGGTCACCAGAGATTCCTTGGACCAACACGTTGTCATCTTCACTGGCAGTAAAGTCTGGCCTTGAAGCCTGTTCTTTACCGTTAATGGTGCCCGTAAAGTAGTCAAACGTTCCGGAATCTGTTCCTGGGCCATAAAGCCGAATTTTCTCAGCAGGCCATTCAGGACGAACGTCCTGCCATGTTTCAACAACACTATCTGGTTGCCAAATTCGATTCAGTTCTTGCACCGTCAAATAGTCAACCCAATCGTTTTTGCTATTGACCACAACCGATAGGCCATCAAAAGCTACAGGGATCTCTATGAACCCAACGCCCGCCGCTGCTGCCTTTTCAACTTCGCTTTCTTTAATCGGCCTAGAGGCAGCGTTAATGTCGATTTCTTGATTGATGAACTTCTTAAAACCACCGCCAGTACCCGACACACCAACCGTGACACGCACTTTAGGTTGAACGGCCAGATACTCTTCTGCTACAGCTTCACTAATCGGAAACACAGTGCTCGAACCATCCAAACGGACGGACCCTGTAAGTAGGGCTGAACCGTCCGCAGCGACACTAGCGGCATCATTCTGCTCTCCACCGCAGGCTGCGAGGAAAGAGGTAATAAATAACAAGTAAATAAATTTCATAAGGGTAATGTCCACTTAACAACGGGCGGCATTGAACCGTTAAAAAATTAAGATTGGATAAAGATCAAATTAATGTAGGAATGAAAGAGTGAAAGGTCGCTACACAGCCGATCTGCATCGGTTATATTTTGCTTTTGACAGAGAATGTTATCTTTATGAAAGTTTCATTTATCTTTACTTTATCTTAACGAGCAGCGTATATATTTCGCCCCTTTACCAGTTCTTTATCTAAATCGCCTGTGTCCAAACTCTTTGAAGTAATCCAGAAAAAATTGGCCAACTCTATGAAAATTTTCAAGTTTCTTTGTATCGCGACAGCCCTGACTGTGATCACACACCAAAAAGCATCAGCCTCTACTGAATCTGAACTCGCGGAAATGAAATCTTCGATGTTGAACATGCTCGCGAGAATCGAAGCGCTCGAAGTGGAGAATAAGGCTTTGAAGGCGGCAGTGCCTGACGAGACTTCCAACACAGAACCCAGAAAAAAGTCTAATGAAAAGTCTAGCCAGGCAAAAACAACCTGGGCAGATCGAGTCGCCATCAAAGGTGATCTCAGATACCGATACGAAGGTTTCGACGTCGAAGGAAATGTCGATCGATCACGCAATCGCGTCCGTGCCCGCCTTCAAGCGAATGCCCAAGCAACGGATAATGTCATGGTAACCATTGGCCTTGCCACTGGCAGTGACGACCCAGTCTCAACCAATCAGACGCTCGGCGGCGGCGCATCAACCAAGTCAGCTCAACTCGACCTGGCCTACTTCAAATGGGAAATCAATGAAGACTGGGCCATGCTAGGTGGAAAATATAAGAACAACTTTTATAAACCCAATAGTAGCCAGCTAATTTTTGATGGTGACTATAATCCCGAAGGGTTTGCTTTGAGTTGGTCTAGAGACGGCATGTTTGTCAATGCTAGCTACCAATGGCTAGAGAGCGATTCGAAGTCTAATAACGACATGGGGCTAACGGGACTGCAGGGCGGGTTTACGTCCGAATTGGCCGGTGGGAAATTTACTGCCGGTGCTGGTTTCTATAATATAGACACAGCAGGTCTCGAAGTTTTTTATGGTGACCCGAATGACTTCTTTGGCAATTCATTTACCTGTGCCAACGCTGCAACTTTGACGGGTTGTGAGTATATTGAAGACTACGATATAACTCAGGTATTTGGTCATTGGAGCGGGCAAAGTGGTAATTTGCCTATCGCATTTTCCGCTGAGTACATTAAGAACCATGCCGCAGACGATCTCGATACTGCCTGGGCAGTTGCTGCATCGATCGGCAAGGTAAGCAACTGGAAGACGTGGAAGCTTGACTATCGCTACCAGATCGTCGATGAGGATGCAGTCTTTGGCCTCATCACGGATAGCAATTTCGGTGGTGGTGGTACTGGCCACACAGGTCATATTTTTAGAGCCAACCTCGGAATCAGCCAAGGCTGGCAACTCGGATTTACCTACTTTGTTAACGAGAACAACGTAATTGGTGGTTCAGACCGGGACTACAATCGAATCCAGATAGATTCGCAGTTCAAATTTTGAAATTGCACGCTAGCTCTTGAGAACACGAACCAGAAGGCAGGGAAATATGACCAAGCCGTTTATCGTCGATATGGATTCTCATGTCATGGAGCCAGCCGACTTGTGGGATAACTATCTCGAATCTAAGTATCTCAATAGATCCATTAGCATCAAGCTAAACAACGATGGCCTAGAAGAGTTGATCGTCGATAATCAAGTCTTGTTGACGGGCCGACTTGCCGTATTGGGAGGTGTTGATCATGACGCTTTGGACTTGTTCGCTCGCCCCGAGGTGCCCTATATAGAAGGCTGTCCACCCGCAAGTTACGACACTGCGGCTCGAGTAGAGTTGCTCGACAGTTGGGGCGTTGATGCCGGTGTTGTGTTCCCGACCATCGGCATTCTCTGGGACAAGGCAGAGGATCCTGAACTTGCCATGGCCTATGCCCGCGCTTACAACAACTGGCAATGGGATTTCGCTTCCCCTGCCAAGGATCGCATTCTGCCGATTGCCCACATTCCTTTGTACGACATTGACCTTGCACTAACGGAACTGCAACGCTGTCTGAAACTTGGCTTTAAGGGGATGTTTCTCGCACCCGAACCGGTCAATGGTAAGCGCCCTTCCCACCCAGATTTTGACCCTTTATGGCGCGAAATGGTTGAAGCAGACTTGCCGGTGTGTGTTCACCTAATCGTTCGTTTTAACCGGCCGGTGAATTTGGCTGCAACGCAATGGTGGGACCCAAGCAGCGAACCCATGAATACAGTTTTTTCGTTTGGCCTCGGCGGCTCAATGCAACTAATTCCCGCCACAGCTGCACTTGTTTGTGACGGCCTATTTGATCGTTTTCCAAAACTTAAAGTTACTATGGTTGAATCCGGCGCAGGTTACGCCGCATACCTCATGGATCGACTGGATGAAAAATATGCCAGATTCGGCGGTGCTGTAAATCTGAAGCGAAAACCTAGTGAATACATCCGTGAAAACATCTGGTTTGTCATGGATCCATCGGAACGCTCTATTGATGCGCAGTGTGACCTGGTTGGGGAGAATCAGTTTCTCTGGGGCAGTGATTATCCTCATATAGACTCCCACGCCAATGCAATGCAGGAAGTACACACGGCGCTCGCCCCGATGAGCGAAGATCGCCGCAATAAGGTGCTCGGTGGCAACGCAGCGAAATTGTTCGGGTTATCTGGATAGTACAGGGGTGACTAAGTATCTATTACTTTTGGGCGTCCTCGCAGGGCTTAGCGGCACAGGGTTTTTATGGAATGAATCCAGAAAAGAAATCGTGTATCTATGTGGCAACTTCGTCGAAGGCACACCAAAAAATAGTGTTTTACGACAGCTCAGTACAGGAATTTGGTTGACGTTTCGAGTCGTCGAAATTCCCGGCGGTAGTCACTTGACGGCAAAGAGTACTTACAACCTAAACATGTACACCTGTTCAATCGATTTCAACGCAGATGAATTAGTTGTAGCAGCAGAGGTCATCTAACAATTACCATCGAGGTCCTGCACGCCAAGCAGCAAGATGCTGAGCGCCAGAAATAGACTGTATCTAAAGTAACAAATCACTAAAGTATTTTTAAAGCTGCCTTGACAACCAACAGCCAAATCCAGCGTTCTCACAGGATAGGCATCTACCCGGCATTTGCCATCACACCGTTTTACCCGTGAAAGCATATGAAACAGTGAACTAAACAGGCTCGTCGCCCTGTGGGATTTTTTGATCTATAGATCCACCAATGTCCACCGGCTCACCCAACTTTTCAGCTAGCAAAACCAGCGCGGCTTCAAGTTGCGTCACCCTCGCTTCTAGCTTTTCGAGTTTATCTTCCCGTTGCGGCGTAATGCCTAGGGGCATCGGCGCTTGTATCACAACGGACTCAATCTCGCCGCTGAAGAGATGCATATATTCATGATCTTGGCGCCCTACTTTCTTTGGCAGTCGCGAGACAAGCGCGCCATCTTCTCGATTCATTAGGGCCAACAGGGTATCCATCACGACCTGGTTATCATCGAAGGTGTGCAAGCGGCCCGCTCGGCTGCGGAGTTCTCCAGGGGTTTGTGGCCCGCGGAGTAACAACAGAGTCACAATCGCGTATTCACCGCTGTTGAATTGCCATTTGGCCATCGGCGTATTGCAGAGCCGCTGAATATATTTTTCGACCTTGCTACCTTCCTGAGTGCGAAGCAGAAACTTCTCTTCCAGGTTACCGGTGGTGCGTTGTACGACACCCTGCTCCAGATTCATTACCGGGTCGCGGCTAGATTTTTGATTGCAGGCATTCACCAGCGCGTTCAACGTTAGTGGGTATTGGTCCGGCGTGGTGATGGATTTTTCGAGCAGACAGCCCATCACTCGAGCCTCTTGCTGGGTTAGTTCGAAGTTCATCGTCTCTTCTGGTACTCCATAAGATCGGGTTGGCCATGTAGCTTTGCATCTAGTCCAGCACCCATCAGGTCTATAAAATTATCCCGGTAAAAGCGTTGTTGGACTTCTGGAGCGATATCCACCAGGGCATCACCAAAACGCTTAAGGGGGTTTCTGCCGCCTTCAATGTGCGGGAAGTCCGATGAGAACATGCACATTTCGGGGCCGGAGTTTTCGATGATCCAGCCTGTGGGTTCATGGGGATAGGGCGTCACCTTAAATTGGCGCTGAGCAATTTCACTGGGTTTTGCGGAAAGCTTTTGCAATCGCTCTTCTCCCTTCATAAAGGCAGCAGTGCCCGAATCTAAAAACCGCATCCAACTGGGTACCCAGGAGGCGCCCAGTTCAATCGCACCAAACTGTAGGTTCTCGAAGCGATCAAACACACCATCCATAATCAACGCAGACAAGGTTTGCCACAAAGCAAGGGGGATCGACATATAGGTCAGGGCGGTGAAGTTTTCAGCACCGCCATGAAAATCTCGCACCTGGGGGCTACCATTACGGGTGTAGTCTTGACTCATCTTATCTTCACCCCCCACATGAAACAGAATCGGCAGACCGGCTTCCTGCACCAGACCCCACAGGCTATCAAAACCTTTATGGCTAGGCGCGTGCCCCGGCGGGCAGGTTGACGGAATCATGATGCCTTTGCATCCAAGATCAATGGCCTCTTGCGCAATCTGCGGCGCTTTTTCGATATCTACCAGGGGCACATAGCCCGTCGCGAGAAGTCGCTCATCGACGCTACAAAAATCCGCCATCATACGGTTGTGCGCTCGAGCAGACGCAATCGCCAGCTCGTTAGTGGCACCGCTCTCTAACCCATAGTTACTGAGGGCGCTGGTGGTAAATACTAACTGGCTGGCGAAGCCCAGATAGTCCAAAGTTTTGGGCCGATCTGTTGCGCGAAATGCGCCAATGGCCTGGTGGTTACGGCGGGCCATCAACTCGGTTTTTGCACCGGCGGCGAACTCCGGATTGTCGTGTAGCTGAGTCATTTCTTCGACCCAGCCTGCAGGTACTGATTTGATTCGGGATGCTAGCTCTAGCCGATACTTTTCTTCGATATACTCGAGGATTTTTTCGGGGAACTCCATGACATGGGAATCAGCATCGTGAATCGTCTGGTTCTCTACATAGGCCATACTTATCTCCTCTCTTCTAAATCGGTGATCATTGCTTATACACCGACCTGCTGCCTCATTACAGCCCTGTGGCAAGTGAACTCACTGTGTTAGTGTTTTACGCAAGATGAAAGCTAACCTGAACCTGTAAATCATGAACCTTCAAACCGCAATAGAACAATTGGCCCAGGATGATCTTGGCGGCATCGCGTTGCCGATATTTGTGCTGGCAATTGTGGTGGAGGTATTGATTTCGAAGGCCAAGCAACTGGATCTCTACCGGGGCAAGGACTTTCTCGTGTCGATGGCCATGCTGATTATCTCAGCGGTGATCGACTTCTTACCCAAAGCAATAGCCTTTCTGGTGTTTTTTCAGCTGCACGAACTCAGCCCCCTCAAGGACGTCGTGGGCCGGCAATGGTGGGCCTGGGTCCTGCTATTTTTTCTCGATGACTTTGTGTACTACTGGTTTCATCGGGCCAATCACGAGGTGAGATTTTTTTGGGCCGGTCATGTGCCTCATCACTCCTCGGTTAAACTCAATTTTGGCACAGCTCTGCGCCAGGGCGTCGGGGAACGCACACACAAGTATTTATTTTGGCTGCCCTTGCCGCTACTCGGTTTCGACCCCCTCATGATGTTTACGGTGATCGGTATCAACCTGCTTTACCAGTTTTGGGTGCACACCGAGCTCGTTCATCGCCTTCCCCGAGTGATTGAGTTCATTTTTAATACGCCGTCACATCATCGGGTTCATCATGGCTCGAATATTCGGTACCTGGATTGTAACCACGGCGGCGTCCTCATCATCTGGGATCGAATGTTTGGCACGTTCTCCGGTGAGGCTAATGAAGAACCGGTGGTTTACGGCTTAACCCGGAATATCGACACTCACAATCCAGCAAAAGTAGCTTTTGGCGAGTATGCCAATATCTCGCGGGACATGCTTCGGGCTACAAATTGGGGCGATAGATTTCGTTACTTGTTGCTAGCACCCGGCTGGTCCCACGATGGTGAAGACAAGCGGGCAAGGGTACTGAGACGATCGCCAATCAAAGCGGGGCTTCACGCCAAAAACGCGGTCACTTAATGAAATCTTCACTAACGGCCTATTTGTAACGCATTCAATTCCGCGGCAGGAAAGCGTCGAACCTCGAAACACTACCAAGTCTGCAGCGCCAGCATTTACTCAATATTCCTTACGAGAACCTGGACGTGCAACTCGGTAGAGACCCTAACTGAGCTTGATGAAAGGCTGGCTGTCGTGTTCAACTTTTCAGAACCCGATCTGGCCAGCCTTTTGCCTAAACTCACTGCCGCTCACATGCAGATGTTTCCTAACGAGCCAAAGATTTTTTAATATTTCAGCTGCCGCATTGACCCACTCTCGTCCATTGCCAGTGGTCAGGATTACAATTGGACTCCACCCATCAGGCTTATTTCTTTGCGACGCGTTTCTTGTAAAAACGTTTCACATTGTGCGTATCGTGATTATCCAGTATGTGATCAAGAGTCCTGCCGATTTTTGAGCATATTCGAATCTGTTCCAATTTTGTCCAGGTGGCCCGCTCCCCAGCATCAACCAACTCACGAATCTCGTTTGAAGTCAGCTGACCAAGAAGTTTTTGTGGATCAACTAAGTCGAAATTCGGTGCAATGTTGACGTCTCCGGTATAGTCCTGGGCGATGACCGAGTAAAACATACTCAAGGCCTTGCCAACTTCCGGCACACCCCGTAAATATCGACGACTGAATTTTTCACTGCTTTTTAGAATCTCATGAGTCGATAAACGCATCAGGCTTTTTGTGAGATCCGACAAAGGCAGAGCATTTTCTCCTGCCTTGAGTGCTAATGCGAGGGGATTGGCCTGGCTGACGATATAGTGATTGACGCCATAGAGTCGGGCCAGTCGTTTCGCGGGTAGATCATCAGTCACTGAGCCGTCAACCCAGCGCCGATTCGGCAGATAAGGTGTTGGCTCCCCATAGACATTCTTTGCCATCAGCATCACAGGCGGGAACACACCAGGCACGGCGCAGGAAGCCGTTACCGCAGACCGAATGAACACGTTTGGAGACGTCACGGCGTTCATCAATCGAGAATTCTGGTGTTCCTCGGAGGGCGCAATAGTAATGCTGATACATCGGCCGGTTTTTTCGTAGGCTTCCTGAAACGTGAAATTTGGAACCACAGCCTCCAGAGTATTACTGAGCGTGCTAGCATCAACTTGCGGTCTCATGCGAGACTTCTCTCGACGATCAATTTTATCCTGCATCGGATCTTTGATGATGTCACCGCTAAGGATCTCTATAAGCTCGTCATCGGTATAGCTACCGACCACAGCGGCAAAAATCGAACCAGCACTGGAACCGGAAATAACATTTGGCAGCATTTCGTGTTCGGCGAGCGTCTTTAAGACGCCGCGGTGAAAATGTCCAAGTGAACCTGCGCCACTAAGCATGAGCGCCGAGCGGCCAAAACAATGACTGGCTCTTTCAAAAAAATCTAGTTTGTCCGAGGCGGTAAGCTGTTCAGATTCAGGTACTTTCCAAATGTGATTGAGTGCGCTGACCGTTTCGTCAACATAGGCCTCTATAAGTTGCTTGGTGCCGAATTTTGCACGCTCGTACAATGTGCTCTTGCCGATTCCGCCAATGTTGCCATGAATGCCTTCGTTCAAGGCAAATAGCAATCCGACATCATCTTTCTGTCTTCTCAGTTCCTTGAGATTATCCACCAGTGAACGGATATAGACATGGTCATAACTTTTCGATTTTTCGACGGTTTTCCATTTCTCTCTGCCGGAAACAGCATCGTGCTCCAATGCTAATTTCTTCCATTCCTCATAGTTTGTGACGCTACGCATGGTTCGATCAAGACGCAGTGAACTAGTGGTTGTCATCGTCGGCATGGAAACTATTCCCGTGAAGATTCGGTTATGTCAGCTCGCAAATATTTTGTCGAGAGCGTCAAGCTTTGAACAGAATATGAATATAGCATCTAGAAATATTGCATCGCAACATTTGAAATTTCATGAGAAACCCCGGCCAAAATGTGCTTTTGGCGCATGGCCTCATGCATAGGGAATTTCACCAAGCAGATTCACACATGACTACCTGCAGCATTCCTACTAAGCTGTCACTAGAGAAAATCAAATATTCAATGCTTACTCATCATAGCGGGTGCAAAAAGAAAGGCGGACTCCATCGCGGAGAAGCAGTGAGTGTCTTACAGAAATTTTTCTTGGTGTGCACTATTAGCAAGGCCGTAGAATGAAAAGCTTTTTCAGACTATTTGTCAGGCAGATTCTAGAACCAGTTTTAATATTAGTGTCGCTGCTCATGTTTTCTCATATCGCGCTTGCTCAACCCGGGGAGCTGAGCGAGATCATTGCTGTATATGAAACATCGTCCGAACCTCTGGATATCGATGCCGCAGTGACGATTTACTCTGAGCATTGCAGTATTGCCCTGACAACCAACCAACCCGCCATGCGGTACCACGTAGCGTCAATTTCGAAGTTATTTACCGCTATCGTAATCATGCAGCTAAGAGATGAGGGCTCGTTAAGCCTAAACGATCATTTGGGCCTCTATTTGCCGGAGTTTGACGACAGGGATATTCGTTTACATCAGTTACTGACCCATACTTCGGGCCTTAACGGGAGAGATAGATCTAAGAATCGAAACACTCAGAAACAAGTTGATGAGTATGTGAAATCAGTTTCGAGGCAATGGACACGCAAGCCAGGGTCGCGCTGGAGATATGCCGATTCGAATTTCAATTTGCTAGGTCGAGTTATCGAATCGATAACTGAAGATACCTTTAGTGCCGTCATGTCGAAAAGACTACTTGTCCCCATCGGCATGACGGATAGTGATTTTGATATCAGTAAAATTGAAGTGGCTCTGAGAAAAACAGCTTTCAGCAAAAATGGTAGACGCGAAGATCACCCCTGGGATCTGGCATTCTTACCCAGTGCAGGACTGCAGACTACCGCTCAAGACTTAAGCAAATTTGCCGCTGCAATACTCTCGGTCTATAACGGCGACGGTTCTTCCATAATATCAAAGGCATCATTAGCTGAGATGGTTGAGCCAAGAATCGACGCCGACTGGGATGGTATCTCGCAAGCTTATGGATGGCAGTTGGCAAGCACATCTAGTGGAGCTCAGTGGCGGCATGCCGGAGGAGAGGATGGTTTTGAGAGTTTGCTTAGTGTTTACCCAGAGTCCGGCTTTGGCATTGTGGTCCTGGGCAATCAGGAGGATTGGCCGCGATTTGAGCTCGAGCGAGATATTCGAGAGCGGCTTGCAGCAACAACCGATGGCTCTGAACTTCGACCATGTCGCTCGAACCAGCAATAACTGGGTAGCAAGCACTAGCTTCACCAGCACCGACGTGAATCAGTAACGCGCAAGAGGCTAGCAGCAAGATCAGCCTATGAATCACCTTCTCATGTTAGAATGCTAGCCGCGTTTCCAAACAACTGTGCCGTACTATGTCTGATCAACTTCCTCTTGTGACCAGGACCTACCAAAACCACCATTTAGATTCGACCCGCTGGAGCGCTTACGCGCCTCGATCGAGCGACATTATTGTGTCTACATCCTACAAAGCTGGCACCACCTGGACCCAGCATATCCTGCACGAACTGCTCCACGGCAATAGCGAACCGATGCCCGGGTTTCGGGACGTGACACCGTGGCCCGATGCACGATTCATACCCATGAGCAAAGAACAGCTCGGTCCATTTTTGAACAACATTCCTGGGCGCCGCTTTATTAAAAGCCATCTGCCGTTAGATGGCTTGCCCTATTATCCCGAAGTGAAATACGTGATTGTCGGGCGAGACTGCCGAGATGTGTTTATGTCGTTCTACAATCACTATTCCAGCTACACAGAACTGGCGATGAATATGATGAACGCGCCGGACATCGTAGGAGATAAGTTACCCCTCTGCCCGAAGGACCCAAGGGAACTCTGGGCTAAGTGGATCAGTCAAGGCTGGTTTGAGTGGGAATCCGAGGGCTATCCTTTTTGGTCCAACTTGGCCCATACCCAGAGTTACTGGGAATATAAACACCTGCCGAATTTTTACTTTATGCACTACAACGACATGCTCACCGATCTCGAAGGTTCCATTTGCGGCCTTGCAGACTTTTTAGGTGAAAGCCCGAGCCCGGAGCACCTCGCCAAGATCGTCGATAATACAACCTTCGCCAATGTCAAAACCAAAGCTATCGAGGAGGATGCCAAGGGAGATCAGAAGGGGCTGATATTCGATGGCGGTTCGGCAGGTTTCTATTTCAAGGGCACCAATGGTCGCTGGCGAGACGTCTTAACAGCCGAGGATCTTGCGCTCTATGAAGATGCGAAAGCCCGAGTGCTTAATCCTGATAGCGCCAGATGGCTAGAAGAAGGCGGAGTGGTACCAAAATAATGCTAAGCATCGGACAAACCTACATCCTCGAAGTTGTTAAGATCACCCGTCAGGGCGCCTATGTGGATGCCGAAAACCTGGGCGAAGTACTGCTGCCGAACCAGTACTGTTCAGATGATCTGGAGGCTGGTGACCACCTGCCAGTGTTTATCTATCACGATTCGGATTTTTTACCGATCGCCACGACCCAAACACCACGAGCAGTTGTTGGGGAATTTGCCTACCTGCCAGTGATTTCAAACTCCAATTTTGGCTCGTTCCTCGACTGGGGGCTCGATAAGGATCTGCTAGTGCCCTTTGGCGAACAACATCGGCCAATGGAGCCGGGACAATCCTATCTGGTTTACGTGCACTTAAACCAAGCTGACGGCCGCGTGATTGCTTCTTCTAAGGTCGACAAGTTTCTAGATGATGACGCTCCCCATGAATTCAAAGCGGGCCAGTCCGTCGACCTGATCGTTGCCAACAGCACGGACCTTGGGTTTAAAGCCATCGTCAACCACAGTCACTGGGGCTTATTGTACAAAAACGAGGTTCATGAGCGTCTCAGCTTCGGCCAATCGAAAAGCGCCTTTATCAAGTATGTACGGCCCGATGGTAGAATTGATCTAGCATTAGCCCAACAACAGGAAACCCGGGATAAGTACGCCACGACGTTACTGAATTACCTGAAAGCCAACGATGGGTTTGCAGCTGCGCACGACAAATCGGACCCAGCCATCATCCTGGAATTATTTGGCATGAGCAAAAAGGTCTTCAAAAAAACCATCGGCGGACTCTATGCAAAGCGTATCATTACCATCGAAGCAGACGGTATCCGTCTAAATAGCCAACCATAAACGCTCGCTGTTAAGCGAACAGGAAGGGAAGACCCATCGAAAACAATGACATTCTCCGTAGCCTTCGCTACTCCTTCGACTTTTCTGACTCTGAAATGATCGGTATTTTTTCTGAGGCGGACGTAGCGGTGACCCGCAGTCAGGTCAGTGAGTGGCTCAAAAAGGCAGACGATCCAGACCTTATAGCCTGTGACGATAAAACGATGGCGACCTTTCTCAACGGTCTGATCAATAAACTGCGCGGCAAAAAGGAAGGCGCAGCGCCCGAGCCGGAAGAGCGGCTCAACAACAATATTATCTTTATGAAACTCAAGATCGCCCTAAACCTCAAGGCTGAAGGTGTGCTGAGCCTTATGGAAACAGCCGACTTTGTGATCAGCAAACCAGAGCTCAGCGCCTTCTTTCGAAAGCCGGGACACAAACACTACCGCAAGTGTCACGATCAGATTCTGCGCAACTTCTTGCGGGGCATTCAGTTTAACCGGCGACCGGAATCAGCAAAACAGCCCAAATCCACGTGGCCAGGAAAATCAATCAAAGATTCAGAATAGAAAGCCAACTCGCTCTCTTTGACGTGGCGCAGGCCCTATCGGGTAGAGATTTGGATAGGGGCCAAATCTAGCTTTCAATAGGTTCTGATGCCGTGGCACTATGCGGGCAAGACCTAAGTTTCGAGAACCCTATGAAATCTGATGCGCTTCCTGGCCGACTCGGCAATCCTGACTCCACATTATTAACCGACCCGCGTGCCGACCCAAGAATTGTTGCTGCCCTCGAAGCAATGGGCGCACTCGGCGGCGATATTGAGCCCGCCAATGCCGACTCGACCTACGATGCGTGTCTGGCTTATTGTCAGGCCTTCGAAGATTCCGCCGCAGTCGCCCATCCAATGATGGATGCTGCCATGCCTGAATTTCCTGGCGTAGATTGTCGAACCGAAATCATCAAAGGCATCGATGGTAACGACATTACTTTGTACATTGCTGCGCCAAATAGACCCACAAAGGAGGCTCGCCCTTGCATCCTTCATACCCATGGAGGCGGCATGGTACTCATGACCGCCGCTGATCCAGGCAGCGTTCGCTGGCGCAGCACAATCGCCAACGAAGGTATTGTGGTAGTCGGTGTTGAGTTTCGAAATGGCGGCGGGAGACTAGGTAATCATCCCTTTCCTGCTGGGCTCAACGATTGCTCAAGCGCATTAAAATGGACCTATGAGAACAAAGCTACACTTGGCATCTCGACCATCACGATATCTGGAGAATCTGGCGGCGGGAATCTTGCTATCGCGACAACCTTAAAAGCCAAACAAGACGGTGAGATAGATTATGTCGATGGGGTTTATGCGATGTGCCCCTATATTAGTGGGGCCTATGCAAACCCTCCGGCGAACCTTTTATCTCTCGAAGAAAATAACGGCTACTCCATCGACTGCGACATGATGGCCAGCCTAGTCAAGGTATACGACCCTGCGAGTCAGCACAGCACCAACCCGCTGGCCTGGCCCTATCATGCATCAAAGAGTGAACTTGTAGGGCTGCCGCCACATATCATTTCGGTCAACGAACTGGATCCGCTACGAGATGAGGGGCTAGCGTTTTTCCGTAAGCTACAAGCAGCTGGGGTATCTGCTGTCGCACGCACTGTTCACGGAACGCATCATGCCGGAGATGTATCGTTGCCAGACATCACTCCCGATATTTATCAGGAGACACTCAGATCTCTCAGCGGCTTTGTGAAGTCGTTGTAGATCAAACAATCCTAGACAGAGCCTAGATGTTATCTAGGCTGTCGAACCACCATCCACCATGTAGGTAGATCCGGTGACAAAAGCGCTATCATCCGAGGCTAAAAACAACATAATCTTGGCAACATCCGCGGGCGCAGCGTAACGGCCCAGAGGAATATTCGCCTCCATTCTCGTCTTCATCGCGTCGCTTTCCCCGGGGGACAAACCTTCCTCAAGAACTCTCATCATGTTTGTGTCGACCGGTGAGGGGTTGACGGTATTAACACGAATATTCATTGCCGCACACTCTTTTGCCGCAGACTTCATCATGCCGATCACTGCGTGCTTGGAAGTCACATAGGGCGCGATATTGGCGCCTCCCGTCACACCCATCATGCTGGAGGTAATAATTATGCTGCCACCACCTCGCTTGTTGATCGCAGGTATGGATGCCTGCAAACCCAGAAACGGTCCTTTAACATTCACCGCCATGACTTGATCAAACCGAGCCTCATCGTATTCGACAATAGAAGTCACGTCACCCGCAATACCTGCATTTGCTAGCAGAACATCAACACCACCATAACGTTCCTCTGCCACGCGAATCATTTTTTGATTGTCTTCGGCGCTGGTGACGTCCGCCACGCAGTAACTCACACGGTTACTACCAATCTCATCGCAGGCAGCTTTGAGAGAACTTTCATCCAGATCAACAAGCAAAACATCTGCCCCTTCCGCGACAAAGAGCTTACCTGCAGCTTTACCAATACCCCCTGCCCCTCCAGTGATGACGACTACCTTTCCTTTCAATCGGCTCATATTGTTGTCCTTATCGACGGCGTGGTTGTTTTTGATTCTCTGGTAATCTGCAAATTCGATTCATACGAGTTTGACTGCCGTCGGCATAATCCCATATCAACTGCTCGCCATCCAGATATCGATTAACCACCACAGGTCCCCAGCCAAAAACATGGAAGTCTAGAACGCCTTCATTCCAGATCATGCTGGCTGAGGTTCTTGGGCAATAGTCTTTACCACCGAGACTAAACAGCACATGCCCCTCAGTATCATCGGTGTTCTCGCCAAGCGTACTATTGGGACCATAGTCATGAATGATCCCACTAGAGGTGACAACTACCCGGCGACCACATTGCTCAATGCGTTCAACATGGCCGACATGGTCACCTTCCACGCCGATCCACAAACCACGAATATCTGTCGCACCGTCAATCAGCGGCTCTGTACACTCAGCCAATATTGGCAGAGGAAAGTGCCTATAGCTACAGCCCGGCGTGTTGCCTTTCGGAATTTCGATAGCTGTTTTTCCACCGCCATCCAGAATCGGCTGCTGGCAATAATTGAGTAAACTCCCATCGCCGGCAAGAGTCTCTAGGTCCGTGGTTAACGGCGGTCTGCTCGAGAAAAGTAAAAACCAAAGGGCAGCGGTTATGATCGCAAGTAGACCGAGTAATACACTCAAAAATATTCTCAATGTAAAGCCATATTGGTTAGCCGCTATTTTCTAACTGGGTTTTTGCAACAATTGTTCGCAGCCGGTGTCGGCCAAAACCTTATCGACCCGACGTCGATCGTCCTCATCCAAACGAGCGTATTCGATTCTCAACCACTGCAGGCACTTGGCCTGATAAGCAAACGGCTCCTGAGTCCAAGGTTTGCCTTCAACCATGGTTTCAACGGATTCGCTTTTTGCTTCACAGGCTTTTGCATTGGCCAGCATCACGGGGACGTAGGTACGTCCAAGTTCTTTAAGAATTTCGGTCAGAGTTGACGGGATATTATCTGCATCTATAAAACCCTCATCATTGACTTCAGTGCCCGACAGGTCATCCATTTTGCTTACCCAGGCATGGACGCGCGGAAACCCGCTCGCTGCGACCTTCGCTGGCGTAGGGTCAAATTGAACCAACTGCGTGAGCTGCCCAAGACAACCAAAGTCTGCAGATCCTGGTCGGTTACCCATCATAAAAGGATATTGCTTCAGGTGATTATTCAAGCAAGCCAGGAAACGTTTGTAGCTGTCCTCTATCACGGAGGCAGTTGTGTCATTGGAACCCACGACATACAAACGGTTGATCTGTCGATCAGAGAAGATCTGCTTCATCTTTTGCATCTCCTCATCGGGACGTGTCACATCGCCATAGTGAGGCAAAACGGATCCTGCCATTTCGATATCATCCTGATAGTACCAACGATAATGAAACATCGCTTTGGTTAACCACTCATCACCATAGTCTTCCAGCAGGTAATTAATAAACGCCATGGCAGGATCAGCAGGAATCACCGAGCGCCCGGGATACTCTTCCTCAAGACGCCGAACAATTGGAGTGCTGTCCACCTCTGCGGTCATCTCGCCGTTTTCATCCTTGAAGTAGAAAATGGGGATGAGTTGCACTTTGGGCTTGGGTAGATCCTCTGATCCGTCATGACCACCCTGTATATAGCGATAGGGAATCCGGCGAAATCGTAGCAGCGCTAACATTTTTCTTGTGTAAGGAGAGCCAGGCGAACCCAGCACAGGTAATAGAGAGTCGGACATTACTGCTCCTTTAGTGGGTGTGAGATAGTGAGTGGAAAAGCTTCACTAATGTATCACATTAACTACTTAGGACCAGTGATTCCTGAGCAGTTGTCGTATCCGCTTTTAGGCACAGTAAAGCACCGGTCACAAAATATCGATTTATCCCCACAACCGCTAAACTGTCGCTTCAATCAGGAGCCAGCATGAATCGGAACGTTATTATTACCTGTGCAGTCACCGGAGCAGGAGAAACAACGGCCAAGCACGCCGGTGCCCCCATTACTCCCAAACAGATCGCTGAGTCCGCTCTAGAGGCGGCTCGCGCTGGAGCGGCTGTTGCCCATTGTCATGTGCGGGACCCTGAAACGGGCCAAGGTAGTCGAGACCCGGCCCTTTATCGCGAAGTCGTAGCACGTATCTGAGACTCCGATACGGATGTGATCATCAACTTGACAGGCGGCATGGGGGGCGACCTTTATATTGGTGCCAGCGAGCAACCCTTAAGTTTTGGCAATAAAACGGATCTGGTTGGTCCGATGGAACGGCTCTAGCATATTGAAGAGCTGTTGCCAGAAATTTGCACTCTGGATTGCGGTTCCTTCAATTTTGGAGACGGTAATCTGGTTTATGTCTCGACCCCAGATATGTTGCGAGCAGGAGCCGCCGCGATACAGGCCCTTGGCGTCAAGCCAGAACTCGAGATATTCGATTCTGGCCAACTTTGGTTTGTGAATCAGATGGTCAGTGAAGGACTACTCGATGCTCCGCCCCTGATTCAACTATGCCTTGGCATTGCCTGGGGCGCACCGGCGGACACCAGTACAGTACAATCGTTAGTCGATCATTTACCAAGCGGCGCCAATTGGGCGAGCTTTGGTCTGGGTGCTATGCAAATGCCAATGGCAGCGCAATCGGTTCTATTAGGCGGCCATGTTCGCGTTGGATTAGAAGACAATCTCTATTTAGATAAGGGTGTACTCGCATCTAATGCCGATCTTGTCGAACGAGCTAGGAAAATTGTCGAGTTGATGGGTGGTAATGTAATGACCCCTGCTGACGCACGACAAACACTTAAGTTGAAAGCACGTTGAGTAGCAAAGCACTGGTGGCGATTATAGGCACTGGAGTCATCGGTACCGGTTGGGCCGCACGACTCCTGGCAAAAGGCCACTCGGTGATTGCCTTCGACCCTTCTGCCGGTTTTGCAGAACGACTCGAGCACGAAATTAAGCGGCTATGGCCAACCCTTGCGAAGAGCGGGATGGCGAGCACAGCAAAGCCAAACCTACTCTATTGCGCGAACACGCTAGAGGAGGCTTGCAAAGATGCAGTATTTGTTCAGGAGAGCGTCCCCGAAAATCTTGAAATCAAACATGAAGTTCATCGACGTATCGATGCAGCTACTCAGCAGGACACTATCGTTGCTTCAAGTTCCTCGGGCTTACTGCCCTCTGACATTCAGAAGGTCTGTCAGCACCCCGAGCGGTTTTTGATCGGCCATCCTTTCAACCCTGTCTATCTATTACCTCTGGTGGAACTTGTGCCTGGCAAAGAGACATCGGCTGACACCATGAACGGCGCCGAAGCACACTACCGATCTCTTAATATGCATCCGCTGGTTTTGCAAAAGGAAGTGGAAGGATATCTTTCGGATCGCTTACAGGAAGCCCTATGGCGCGAGGCACTACATCTGGTTAACGATGGCGTCGCCACAACTCGCCAACTGGATGATGCCATCATCTATGGTCCCGGTTTGCGCTGGGCGATCATGGGCACCTGCTTAACCTTTCACCTTGCCGGAGGTAAAGGTGGCATGCGGCACATGCTAGAACAATTTGGTCCTGCGTTGAAATTACCCTGGACCCATCTTAAGGCACCAGAACTCAACGACCAATTGATCGAGCGAATGGTCTCGGGCACCGCAGAACAAGCCGAGGGCCAGAGTATTGATCAGCTGGAAAAACTCCGTGATGATTGCTTGATCGAAATCATGGCAGCGTTAGCAAAATTTGAGGTTGGGGCAGGGAAACTAGTGGATCGATAACTTTGCATTCGCAGAGCGGTGTGGTCTATTGTCTTGGATCGCTGCGGTAGCAGTAACAGTTTCTTTACAGTAACACTTCATATTGGATGGCTCAGGACGGTTCTCGAATTTCGCCTGACTTGTTGTAACTGAATAAGGGGAAAACCCGTGACCACTGCGGCTGACGGAAAGTTAACCTGGCGAGTGCGCTTCATGTTCGCTGTTGGGCAAATACCTGAAGGGGTACAGTCAACATCGTTCGGCTTCTTTTTGCTGTTTTTCTACAATCAGGTATTGGGTCTATCTGGGTTTCTCGCCAGCCTTGCGATTGTCGTCGCACTATTAGTTGATGCGGTCAGTGACCCAATCATTGGTTCCTGGTCCGATAGCTTACGTAATCGTTGGGGGCGTCGGCATCCGTTTATGTACGCCGCGGCTGCGCCCTTTGCCATCTGTTTTTACTTGTTGTTTTCCCCGCCTGCGGGACTAAACGAAACGCAGGTCTTTGTCTGGCTGGTCGTATTCTCGGTGCTGACTCGAACAACACAATCAGTCTATTCAATTCCGCACACGTCACTGACAGCAGAACTTTCTACTGACTATCAAGAGCGGACATTGTTATCGTCACTTCGATCAATCTTGCAATCTGTTGGCACATTGATGGTATTTCTGATCGGTTTACAGATATATTTCGGAGCGACGCCTGAATACCCGAACGGACAATTAAATCCAGCAGCCTATCCAAGATTCGCGGGCATGTTCTCCATTGTCATTTTCGTCGGTGTTCTGCTGACAGCCTATGGAACACATAGCCATATTCCGTATTTGCCCCAGGCCAACCCCAACGGCAATCGCTTTAGTTTGATGCAGGTCATGCGTGAGGCAGGCATGGCATTCGGATTTCGATCCTTTAAAGCTGTTGTGCTCACAGCGGTGCTTTTTGGCATGACCATGGGAATGGTTTCTGCGTTGTCGATTTATCTGGGCACTCTCTATTTTCAATTTAGTCTGGAGCTGATCGGGCTGAGTTTTCCGGCTTCTGTGATTGGCACTTTTCTGGGTGCGGGGCTAGCGACGCCATTGGGACGCATTTTCCAGGAAAAGAAAAATCTGCTGATAGGAGGGTTAATTTGGTACGCCATCTGGAACACACTACCTATCATCCTGAGCCTGCTAGGGCTCTTCCCGAAACCAGGCGACCCTCTATTGTTTTACCTGGTGATGACGTCCAATGCCATTTGCAGCATGGGCATAGGCGTTTTGACTGTGATGATCGGTTCGATGATCGCCGATATTACCGATCAGCATGAGGAAAAATACGGCAGCAGAAGCGAAGGCATCTATTTTGCTGCTTCATCATTTGCGGCGAAAGCAATTGGTGGATTCGGTATCGTGATCTCCGGGATTGTGGTGGATCTAGCGGGAATTCAACGCAATGCAACTGTTGCGACTATTGATACCGAATCTCTGCGGACCCTCGCCATGGCCATGGGGCCAGGTGTTCTGATCATGATAGGCTGCACGGTAGTAGCCGCAAGTTTTTATGATCTTTCGCGAGCAGAACACAGTCGAATTCGCACAGAAATCTTGGCTGGAGATTGACCGCAACCGGTAGCTCTCAATCCCCGAACGCTGAGTTGAGTCGCCGACTTCAGCTGCCTAACCTTTCATGTAGTCGGACGGACGGGTGGGGGCAAAGTTCAAAGTCAGAGCCGGAGACTAGTGGATCGATAGTACGCAATATAATCTGATTACCGGATACCATCGATCAACCATTAGCTCTGCGCTTGAGCAGCTTCTACTGCATCTCGCAACTTGTCCTTACCAAAATAGATATCATCCCCAACAAACAGTGTTGGTGAGCCAAAAGTGCCGCGCCCGACTGAGCTCTCGGTATTTTGAATCAAACCTTGTTTAACCGATGGCTCAGACATGCCCGCAATAATGTCCTGAGTTGGAAGTCCAGCTGCATCCAGAGTGCTGGCGATCAGGTCATCCTCATCCATCTTCAAAGCTTGCTCCCACATCGCTCCGTACATGGCCTCGACATATCGAGTGTAGAAGTCTTTATCTCTCGCATAGATCGCGCCTCTCATTATCTTTAGCGTGTTCACTGGAAAAAAGGGGTTGGGCGCCTGAGGTTTAATCTGATGGGTCGCACAAAACCGGACCGTCTCGATTTTTTGATATTCAGGTTTATTGCTGATCCCGTGCAGTGAAACCCCAGGCGAGACATTGTTGGTGGCTTTGAATACACCGCCCAGTAGGATCGGCATATACTCAAATTCAACGCCATGCTTGTTAGACATTGCTGGGATGACCTTGTGCACCAGATATGCATTAGGACTGCCAAAATCATAGTGAAACTCAATTTTCATTTTCTTCTCCTTTGATCGAACGCTTCTTGAAACGAGTACTGGTTAGTGATTCCACCAGGGTCGATCAGAATAAGACCGCAGATCAATTTCGTGGGTCCAGGTTGAGCGATGTTGTTGGGCAAGATGCAGATAGGTTTCCGCAATTTTTTCGGGCAGCATCAAACCATCGTGTTGTTGGCCTCGTGTTTCTCGCAATTTTTGAAACTGCTCCGGGCCTAACATTTTTCCGAGCGTATCCGGTGCATCAACAGCCCCGTCTATGACGATATGAGAAATATGGATGCCTTTGGGTCCAAACTCTGCATTGAGGGACTGGCACAACATCCGCCGGCCACCCATTGCTGCGGCGTGGGAGTGTTGCCCGCCGTTGCCACGGACCGCTGCTGTTGAGGACGTTACCAGTATAGTGCCTTTACCCCGGGACTCCATCGCTGGGCAAAGAGCCGATGCCAACCGATACAAACCAAACGTACCCATGCGCCAACCCATTTCAAAAGCCTTGGCGCTGGTATCTTTAAGAGCTCGGTCACCAATCTGGGCGCCCAGATTATACAGAGCGACGTCGATCGGCCCAATGTCAGCTTCAATGGCTGCGATTCGATCTTCAATCGCATTCTCTTCAATTGCGTTGATCAGAAATCCGGAAGCTGAGCCACCTTCAGCTTCAATAGCCGCCACCATTTTGTTCAGCCCCTCCCCGTCGCTGCGTCGGCACAACACAACATGGTAGCCTTCCTTTGCAAAACGTTGGCCCACTGTGCCGCCAATACCGGCACCGGCACCCAAAACAAAACAAACTGGCTTCATAATTGTTCTCCACAATTTCTTGGCGTGCGACTAAAAGAATTTTGGTTTTCGTTTCTCTCGGAAAGCTGAAATGGCTTCCTTCGCTTCGGCACCAGCGCCAGAGGCGATCATGTGTTTGGCTTCTAGGGCAAAAGACTCATCCAGAGATTGTGCTATTGCTAACTGCAGATTCGCCTTCATTCGGCCGAGCGCCTCTGTTGGGCCGTTGGCAATTTCGATCGCGTAGTTAAGTGCATCATCGCGAAAAGTCACGGCAGAGAACACTTGATCGATGAGTCCCATATCCAGAGCCTCCTCTGCTGAAACTCGCTCTGAGCGAAAGAACAACGCTTTAGCTCTGGCCAACCCCACCAGCCTCGGCAAAAACCAACTGGCCCCGTAGTCACCAGACAGGCCCACGTTGCGGAAAGCTGAAAGCAAAAATGCGTTAGCTGAAGCCACCCTAATATCACAAGCCAGCGCGATAGAAAAGCCAGCCCCAGCGGCAGCACCTGGTAACGCTGCGATAGTCGGTTTAGGAAATTGATACAAACGACCGGTCAGAGTTTGCTGTTTCATAGTTAGATCAGCGATTCGCTCATCGGTGGTGAGGGTGTTGCCGCCACCGCCCATTTCACTCACATCACCGCCTGAGCAAAAAGCATTACCCGCTCCCGTAATCAGCAAACAACCAATGTCATCGCGATCTTCGAGGGTCACCAGCAATTTTCTGAGAGCTGGAGTAAGTACATCTCCCAAGGCGTTCTTTTTATGGGGTTTGTTTAGCGTGATCACCGCAACTCTTTGCTGCAACTCGCACAATAATTCCTCTGTGCCGGTATCGATCTTAGTCATTATTTAGCTTCTTAGAAATTACTATTAGTAGCATGATAAAACTATATCTGGTTGCAAAAAAAACTTTATTGCTAGGACGCAACGATGAAACTCAAAACATTTGATCATCTCAACTGCTCCCTTGCCCAAATCCTATCGGGGGTGGGGGAACATTGGACAATGCTCATTATTCGGGACGCCTTCTTCGGCTTAAGGCGATTCGATCAGTTCAAGAAGAACCTTGGTATCGTCTTGCAGCCAATTATGATTTCCATGACCCACTGAGGTGATAAATACATGCCGCACCCAAATGGCGAGCACTTGAAATCTTTTGACCGGCGCGATGGTAAACCCATCAAAAAATCCGGCACCTATGCGGCCGATGGTAGGAGGCTCAACCCAAAGTAAATCAAAGCAAAGCCCAGCCCAGCAATCACTCAAGACCAGACAGGCAAGCCGTTTAGCCCTGCTACCATGTTCGATCTAAACTAGGGAAACTCTGATTAATATTCTCTTACACGGGGCCGCCCAGACAATGGCTCCGTTGGCGTCATCCCACAGAAAAAACTCCTATAAATTTGAGCTTTCTTAGAGTGTAAAATCCGACTGGGACTAGTCCCAGCGCCTAGATTTATTAGTTTCAGCAAACTCGTCTATTGAAGTTTTCTGCCGCATCTCGACGGTTTGTGATTCGGTGGATGCATCTAGAGGGATACCCGTTGCATTGGCAATTTTTGTTATGCCGTTAAATGCCGCAGCGACACCGATAGCATCTACTAGTGCAACAGCACCCAGCACAGCTAAACCCTGTTCGCGCACCTTATCTAACTGGACCGGGTCGGCAGCATAAACCGCATCGGCTATTTCCAGAAGTATTGCTTCATCGGGAACACCAATCGATTCGTCATCGACTTCTGTAATCGCTTCCAAATGGAAAGCTTGATCTGTTTTTTCTCCGCTCCGACGGAGCAGCATGGTGTGTGAGGCGGTTCAGTAGAAGCATTGGTTGTGAGAAGAAATTCTGGCAGCAACCAATTCTATTTGCGCGCGGCTAATATCAAGGTCAATATCGCTGAGGCTATAGTGAGCACGCATGACTGGGAAAAACAGCGCCATCGCAGAGGGCACCAGCCCCATCGCGCGCCCAATATTGGGTTGAGTAGGCAGCCCTGTATCAGACTCTTCTTGCGCTACATCAAGCATCGGTACCCATGCACCGCCATCAAAGACCTGACTGTTTTTTTCTTTAGAGGGTTCTCCATCCAGCAGGGCTTCTGGTGTTTGTAAATCGCAACCGATAGCAGTCCCAAAGCTATCGACGATAATTGAAGTCGCTACAACGCCAAGAATTTCAATATACTGCTCAGGAGACACACTTCTGCAGGTCACACTTTTAAACCATTTCTCCGTCAGCCTGCCTGAGTCAGTCATAAGCCGATGAATAATTTCAACGGCATCTTCGGAAAGTTGAGTGACAGATTGATGGCGTCCGTTGCTGGTGTAGGGTGAGATGGCGACTTTACGCTCTGCGCAGAGTGCGCATTGGGATGTATGTCTTGCTTCTTTGAGAATGTCTAGCCGCTCCTGCGCGGTGAACCATGTGCCCGCTGCGCCGATCTCACCTAGTGCTGTCTGGTGGTTGTTTCGGACGTTCTCTCGAATCGGCAAAGGTTGGTCGTAAAGCATCACTTTTCGTCTCTAGACTTATACTCTTTGTGGTCGGACTCTTTGTAGTAGGAATGTTTCTTAGTACTGCCTCGTGCACGATCTGCTGAGTATTCTAACTCGTTCTTATGGTATTTAGGGTACTGCCAAATTAGCTCGTTGACCGCACTAAAGGTAGAGTTTATTCGCGATAGTTCATTTCCAAATCACGCAACTATGGTGATGTGCCACTAAAAAATCCTCAGAATAGCGCGATCTAATAGACCCTACCCGGTGAGGTAAGTTAACTTGACAGTACCACCCGGAGAAGTCTTTTGATGACAACGAATATGACGATATCCTGTTTTAGGATACCTCTGACAATCACTATTCGACAGTTGGTTGGACGGTATCCTCAGGCAATGAACCAACGTCCGTGCCCTTGCGGCCCAATATCACTACCAGCCGTATCTGGTTGTAAGAAATTTGTACGACATGGTTGTATCGATTGAGCGCTCGTTCGACCGCTTTTTCTGTAGAAATATCACTGTTAGGTGCATTAAACGCATCAGAACCAACCAAACTAAGACCTTTAAGTTCAAAGCCACGTTCAGAGGCCAGTTCGCCAAGATACTCCGCTATCGCGATTTCACTTTCTGCATCTGCCGATAACGCAAACATTCCTAAAGACGTTGCTAAAGACAATGCACAAAAAAGTTGAGGCAGGTGACGACGATAGCTACTCACCTTAACGAATCCACCTTGTCTATTGCAGATGAGGTGTTTACACGGAACCAGCCAGCGACTCCAAGGCGGTTTCGAAGTGCTGGTAGCACTTCATGTGGTATTTCCTCCGAGAGAAAAAGCACGACTGTGCCAAGTTCCGGTGTAACCTGGATCGCTTCCTGTTGCTCTGGGTAAAGCAGAAGTTGACCGCCCTGATCTGGTAGCCAACCCTCATTAAGGTAAGTAACCAATGACACGATCCGATTACGTTCGCCGCGAAACGCGTCCAGATGTCGTTTGTAAAAATCACCCTTTTCATACCTCGCGAAGTGACACTCGAAAGAAAAAAGTCCAAGAAAAAGGTTCTGGTTGAGGTAATCCTGCAAGCGATGAGTCCAGGAAAACCAGGCATCAACCCAAGGGTCTGACTCGTTCAGCCAGTAAATGCGGTCTCGGCGCACAAAACGATTGGGCATGGTGTGTGGGCCTCGCCCAGTAGCGGCTCGCTGAAACTTGGCTGCGCTGATCTCATCCAAGTGGCGCGCAAGTGTACTTGACACGGAATCAGGAAGAGAAGCGGGCTGGATGCTGAAACCTCGCTCTTCCAGATCAACTGCAAGTCTTTTAAACAGATCCAGTTCATCCCCGGGATCGTGGCTGAGGACGTTACGCAAGCGAATATACTCACAATGTTTGAGGCGAGACAAATTACTCCCTATTAACGACCAAGAACAAGCTTTTTCGGTGAGTCTTTTCAGTTATCTGTTCAAAGAGTCGGAGAGATGAAACCCTTGCTGGTAGTGATCTCAAGTAATCTAGCAAGTAATCTAGCAAGTAATCTAAGAAGTTAGAGTAATCTAGGAAGTAATCTAGGACACCCATGATCTCAGAGTAATCTAGGACACCCATGATCTAAAGTAATCTAGGACACCCATGATCTGGAAAGTAATCTAGGACACCCATGATCTGGACTGAAGCGAAGATAGTAATCTAGGACACCCATGATCTGGACTGAAGCGGGACAAGCATCGATTGGTTTGAAACTAAGGCAGGCAAGAGCTGTTTTCCTAACTACGTCTGAAGGCGCGACATTGAGTTAGGGTCAATAACGTTGACGCAAAAATGACGGTAGGCCTTATTTCGCGTAAATCGGGGAAACTACGCGAGTAAACGCATAGACTGCGTTTTGATCCAACATTGGTTTAGATCTTTCGCGTAGTCTTTTAAGCACTGAACTGAGCCGATTGCTCTTTGCCAGCGATGCGGCTTCGGCAAATAGTGCTCAAGCCACATCGTCGGATTCGGCGCGTTACTTTGAGCCAGTGTGCGTTGTGCACGCTTCGTGATGGGACGCTTAGAAAGTTGTGATAGTGCCGTCCAGATCAAAAGCGCCTGATAGTCATCCAAAGAGCAAGACACGGGTAAAATTTCACCAGGCGCATTGAGCGCACTCATCATCTCGTCACCTGTTTGACTTGCAAGACGACGGTGAATGGACGTGTGGCGGCTGTCTTCAACACTTGTCGCAATACCCGCGCGCATGGGGTTTAGATCCACATACACCATGGCCGCGATCACGGCTGTTTCATCCAGAAGTCGCTGCGATTTAAACCGCCCTTCCCAAAATCGCCCTTTACACTGATCTTCTCTGTTCGCAAGCCGCGCGAGCGGCTCGTTCAGGCATCGCATAAACCATGACAACGAACTCAATCGTTGGCGCAGCACCAGGATTCGTTCTGGGTTGGATAAGATTTCAAATTTCGCTGCCTTGCTGGCTTGTTCTGCAATCTCTGAATTTGCTTGTCTTGGAAACAGCGCTAGCCATTTTTCCACAACCACCTCATCGGACCAACTGCCGCTGCGATCACCAACGATTTGCAGCACAACATGATAATGATTCGACATCACTGCATAACCGAACAAGTCGATGGCAAAAATGTCGGAAAGCGCCAGCATCCTCCGTTCTAGCCAATCTCTTCGATGCCCGAAGTCAGCACCTGTTGTGAGATCAGAACCGCAAAGAAAGGCGCGCCTAACGCAGCGCGAACACACATGGTAAATACCACCGTCAGGATCAACCAAATGGGCGCGCGGATATGTCATCGCTGTAGAGTGTGCTAATTGACGCATCTACTGAATCAGTGATATCTGCAAAATGCTTAAGTAATAAGGACACACCGCTGTGCGTGATTAGCTATATGGTGGGTGTCCTGAATTTTGGCTGAATTTTGCTGAGCTATATGGTGGGTGTCCTGAATTTTCAGAATTTTGCTGAGCTATATGGTGGGTGTCCTGAATTTTCATATGGTGGGTGTCCTGAATTTTGCACGAGCCATAAACTCAGTAAATCTCTCAATGCCAGCAATATCGCTAGCCAGTCTTAGATGAGGCTAAGGTGTTGCTGATTCGCCTACTTTGGACAACACGAGTTCAGGTGGAAGAGGTTGCGGCTTTAGATCTAGGGAAGAAAAAAACTCTAAAACCACCAGATAATTGTCCAGGATTTTTAGATTGCTAAGCTCTGGCTCGGCTAATGGCTCATGGGTTAGGGCGAGTAGAAATGCAGCGCGAGCAGCATCATAGTCACCCATTCTTGCCTGACAAACGCCCAGCAAATTTAGTATTGGCGGGCTCTCTTTCTTGCTGTAGATCTTAGTCAGATGCGGCAGCACAGCCTTGCAGCCTTGCTGTTCTGTTAGAGCGGTGATGGCTGCGTATGTTTTTGCTTCGTCCCAGGCATTCTTTGCGATGGGCGCTTCTTGATCATCCCCTGCCGACAGCAGCCATACAGCACCAGCAGCGAGCAGTAACAGCGCAGTCGCCACTGTAATGAGTAGCTTCCACGGCAAGCTAGCCGGTTCTTGCCCATCAGGCTCGATGGTTTCAATACTCATGATGGCTAAAATTCTGTCGCATTAAGGTCATCGCTGATAGGGAGAGTTGACAACTTTGAGTTGCTCCTGCGTGTTCACGATCTACTAGGCGCTAGCATCATCCCGCGACACTGCGCTCGCCAACTCTTCAATATCGTATTCCCAGCGCGAGTCGCTGAGTTCTCTGGCGTGCTTGCGCAACATGGGCTGCAGGGATGCTGGCAGGTCAGATTGTTCAGGCATTGTCGCGCCGCCAACCAGCACCGGCACTACCTTACTCTGGTTTTCAAGTGCGGTTTCGATTTCCATGCGCACATAATCTCCTGGCTGCATGATTCTCGGCAGTCCCTGTGCATTCGCGAGTTGTGCCCAGCTAGGCCCGATGATCACAAGCAGTACATCACAGTCTAGTATTGCCTCAACAATCCGCTCGACAAAATCGTCGCCGTCTTCGATGCCTAGTCTATCTAGAAAAATCTGCTCGTTGCTGGCGTAAGCGATGAGCGACTTGTGGATCAAGCGGGCGTAACCAGAAGCATCATCGCGTCGATAAGAAATAAACACCTTCCCATTGATTCGTATCCGTTGCGCCTCATCACTCAATAACAGATCTGGGCGACGCTCGGTTAGCCTATTGTCTACGTAGCTGAGGGACGCATTCAGAACTAAGAAAATCGCGCTGCGCAGCAGGTAGGCAATCACGCCCAAGAGCAAAATAATGGTGACTAGCAGCAACGTGTCTGCTGTTTGGACCGGGACCAGGATGATCAGGAATACCCAAAAAGAGAAAAAGAATAATTGCGAAGCGCGGTTGTTACCGGTCGGCCAGAAATCATTCTCTGCAAACCTGGCTGCCAGCAGCTCAATATCTTTACTAGAAGGGTTGTCGCCATAAGGCCATTGTTTCGGTGGATAAAACTCCCGCAGGTAGGTGCTGATAGAAAGTTCGCCACCATCAGCTACGCCTTTTATGCGAGGCAGAAGTTTTACCAAAGCTGACATGGTCACGATCATCAGTGAGATTAGCCATAATATTGCCAGTAGCCATTGCCCGGTGTCAGGGAATAGCTGGACCTCGGGCAGACTCAGTGGCCAGGCAAAAAAGGTAGCAAAGGTCAGCCCGGCGCCCTCGATATAGACGTTACCGTAGCGAGAAAACAGAGCCAAAAATCCAAACAAGATCAGTATCCATAGCTGCGTATTGAAGGCGGCACTTGCACCCCTCATACCAAAACAGCGATCAACATCGCGAGGGTCTATGACAATGTAGTTATCTTCTTGCCCCTCCGGCACTCGGGATCTTAAGTAGATCCGACTGAGGAAAAAAAGGTTGTGGGAGACTACTAGCACCATCACCGCCACGCGAATAAAAAACGCAACAAACTGCACCATATATGCAGAGACGACGAGCAGCAGGTTTTCAGCTTTAGTGACCGCTCCAGTGAGGTACATAACAGACCAATCGTGCTGACCCGCCGCTACCTGAGATCCGTTAAGGTAAACGCTGATCAATCCGCTCATGTCCAAGAAGTGTAGAAAAATAGCCAGCATTAGAATTGATAAGACCACCGCAGGTGCAGACAAGAAATGGCGCATCTCCCTGTAGGCCTCGTGCTGGGCACGGGAGGATTTAAGGAGTTTGATGAGTGGCGGGACCTGCTGCATCTCTGTGTTGCTTATGGGCGCCATGCGCCCAAACAACCAACGTAAGATGAATAACATAAGAGGCAGTACAACCACCAGAGGCCACATGTTGGTTTTGACCCAGTAACCGATGTAAACGGTGCCGTCCATCTCGTGACTACGGTGAATATCTAAATGCCAGGACAACACAACGGGAATGGCCGCTAATAAGCAAAGCCCGAAATAGTCGATCCAACTACTTTTATCCAGAAAGCGGAAGAGCAACTTCCGTGACAAACTTGTGAGCATAAGGCGGCACACCATTTTCCGACCTAGAGCATACCGAGTTCCACCTAATTTGTCGTATCGAGAATACCAATGTCACGACCTATTGAACGCTAGTATCATCTCGTGACACTGCGCTGACCAACTCCTCAATGTCGTATTCCCAGCGCGAGTCGCTAAGTTCTCGAGCATGCTTGCGCAAGAGCGGTTTCGATCTCCATGCAAACATAGTCGCTCGCTTGCATGATTCTCGGCAATCCCTGTGCATTAGCGCGTCGATAAGAAATAAACACCTTTTCCTTGATTCGATTCCGTTGGGCTTAATCACTTAGCAGCAGTTCTGGATGACGTTCGGTCAACCGATGGTCAACGTAGCTGAGGGAAGCATTCAGAAGCCAGAAGATTCCGCTGCGTAGCAGATAGGCAATCGCTCCTAAAAGCAGAATAATGGTGACTAGCAGCAACGTGTCTTCTGTTTGGATCGGGACCAGGATGATCAGGAATACCCAAAAAGAGAAAAAGAATAATTGCGAAGCGCGGTTGTTACCTGTCGGCCAAAAATTATTGTCTGCAAACCTGGCTGCCAGCAGCTCAATATCTTTACTGGAAGGGTTGTCGCCATAAGGCCATTGTTTCGGTGGGAAAAACTCCTGCAATTAGGTGCTGATAGAAAGTTCGCTACCATCAGCCAAGCCATTTATGCGCGGCAGGAGTTTTACCAGAGCTGACATGGAAATAGTGGCCAGTGCAATTAGCCATAACATTGCCAGCACCCACTGCCCAGTCTCAGGGAACAGATTGATATTTGGCAGGCTAAGTGGCCAGACAAAAAAGTTGTCAAACGTTAGGTCAGCGCCCTCGACGCAGACGCCGTTGTAGCGAGAAAGCAGGCCCGACGCGCCGAATAATGTCAGTATCCATATCTGAGTATTGAACGCATCGTTAGCGGGCCGCATACCGAAACAGCGATCGACATCTAGCGGGTCTATAACAATATAGCTATCTTCAATTTCCGCTGACGCACGGGATCTTAAGTAGATTCGGCTGAGGAAAAATAAGTTGTGAGCAAATAATAGAATTATCACGGCTATGCGGATAAAAAAAGCTACGAATTGCACCACGCACGCAAAAAAGACGAATATGAGGTTCTCAGCCTTGCTGACCGTTCCGGTGAGATACATCACAGACCAATCGTGCTCACCCATCGGTACCGAAGAATCGTGAAGGTAGATTTTGATCAATCCGCTCATGTCTAGCAAATGTACAACAAGCGTCAGCAGCAGAATCGTTAGGATCACGGAAGGTGAAGACAAGTAGTGGCGCATCTCCCTGTAGGCCTCCTGTTGGGCCTAAGAGGATTTTAGAAGCCTGATGAGTGGTGGGACCTGCTGCATCTCTGGGTTGCTTATGGGCGCCATGCGCCCAAACAACCAGCGTAATAAAAACAACATGAGAGGCAGTACAACCACCAGAGGCCACATGTTGGTTTTCACCCAGTACCCGATGTAAACGGTACCGTCGATTTGGTAATTACGGTGAATATCTAAATGCCAGGCCAATACAACGGATATGGTTGCTAATAAGCAAAGCCAGAAATAGTCGATCCAACTACTCTCATCTAGGACGCGGAAGAGTAATCTACGTAACGAATTTGTGAGCTCTCTGGCCTAGAGCATACCTAGTTCGACATAACTTGTGGTAGCGAGAAAAACTAAAACATAACCAGACATCATCAAACTCTGCTCTTCGCGTTGCGTCCAAAAATCGGCTCCGCAACGTTCAGGCTGGTAGTTGCACAGTTTCAGCCTTAATGTGAGGCGGTCAATCTAAGGACTCACAATGGCCAACCCAAAAGATGAACTGATGCATCCAGTGATGGGCGATAAAGCCTGGAGCGAGAGCTACTACTTCAACTTTGTTGACCCGGATTCGAAAGTGGCGATTTTCACCCGCATGGGATGGCGGCCCGGTGACGGTTGGGCCGATGGTCTGCACGCGGTCTATCTAGGCGGCGACAGGGTAGCCTTCACGTACGGCCAACGCAACATTGAGCAAAACCTTGCAAAATACAATGGCGACCTATCAGTGGGGCACCTAACGCTTGGCTGCGAAGCCCCGTTCGATCACTGGACAATCCAATACGACGGCCCTGCCCAGGACATTGCCGACGCTGCTATTTTGTTAGAGCGCAGCAAGCTTCGACCAGAGGGTTGGTTTACGCCTGCGCACCTCAACATGAAGCTAGATTTCAAAGCGCTATATCCACCTCACTACGCTGCGGATGGCGATCGCGGGCACTTTGAACAAACAGGAGAGGTCACGGGCGACATCAAAATTGGCGATCAAGTCTTCACCGTCCGAGGGCACGGCGTTCGGGATAAATCCTGGGGGCCTCGGGACTGGGGCGCTGGAGCAAGCGGAAGTGGAAGCCCAGCGAACACTGTTGTGGGCGATATTACCGACAATATTACAGAAGACGGTCCCTCGCCCTTTGTAAATTGGTTCTCTATGAACTTCGGCGCAGATCTTGCCATGGGAGGGTCATGTTTTCGACACCCTGACGGCCAACTTCGCGGCTCAGGTTGGATTCAGATCGATGGAAAAACCGAAGACCTTGCGGATGTCACGATCACCAGTGAATATAAGGCTGCTTCGATTCTTCACAAATCAATTGTACTTACCGGCAGAACCACCAGCGGTAAACCTATTCATGTAAATGGCCGAGTGCTGACCATTTGCCCAACTAAAATTCCGATGCCTGGCGGGGCAACTTTCGTCAACGAGGGGTTGGCCGAATTCGAATGCGACGGCAAGGTCGGTTACGGCATTAGTGAACATTGGCATCGCGTCTCAAAGTAGAAAGTACTAGCTAAAAACCCTCATAAAGAAAAAAGAGCAACTTATTCGACTGGATGAAAGCAAGCTCTGGCTGCGGCTTCTCATTGGTAGGCTGCTCGCACTTTTCGATCAAGCCTGGTTCATTTTTGAATATCAATACCAGCCTCGAAGTTACTGGCATTTAGCACCTCAGGTGCGACTGCTGTAATGCCGCTCTCAGTGAAAAAGAACGATCGCTACGGTGTTTCTGGCGCAGGTGTATTATGTTCGTCTGAGCGTCGGCGCACTGGTGTTGATTGCGCTGACTGCAGTAGGGCATCTATCAATGAACCTGGCGGCCCATTAATACCGGATCCGCGACCTGCATGTCCGCATCACCTCAACGAACCGGGTTCCCGACGTTAAACACCCCAGAATCTCCGTAGTCTTTGCCAAGGATTCGCTCAACATCTGGTGGGAAGACCCTCCTCTTCTCAGCAAAATATTGATCGCGAACGTTGCCGTCGGCGGCGCGATTGTAAGTCGCGTAAAGCGCACGCCGTGGATCCGCCGCACTATTAGGGCCCGAGCGATGAGGAAGGTAGGAACCAAACATTACAATATCGCCCGCCTTGGTTGACAGCGGTTGCCACGCCAAACTTTTCGCAACGTCATCGGCGATAGTGAGATCGGGATTAAAGGGCAGGTTTTCATTCGGCCAGGACCCTGGCACCACTTCGAGGCAACCGTTCTGCACCGTCGAATCATCAAAACTCAGCATCAAAGTAATATGAAAGTCATGACCAAAAGTTGTAAATGCCGGTGCATCCTGATGCGGTAAAAAACCCGCCCCGCCCGGTAACTTAAAGTTAATTTTCTCTTTAAACAAGCAGGCGCGTTCATTCATCAGTTGTGATATCCAGCCGATAAATTTTGGCCCACCGATTAGCCCCCCCAAGACATCTTCATATTGAGAAAAGTTTTCGATCCTGCAGAGTAGTGGTTCCTTCTGATCTGATTCTTCAAAGTACTTCATCCATTTTCCCGGCGTTTCAGGCAGTCTGCCTAGAATGCCAACGTGCTCCTTGAAACGGCTGATCTGAGACATTGTGAAATTGTCGGTGAGGTGGAGATAACCTTCAGCAGAAAAATGACCTAATTGAGCGGTTGAGAGCCTTTGACTGTTCAAGTGTTCCTCAACCATACCCAAGTAATATTCGAACCCCGGCACGATTTTATTTGAGTCTTTTGCCGCTTCATCCCAGGCTCTTAGTTTTAGCAGTTCAGCAAAATCAGGCATGGCTTCGAACGCCGTCACTTCAGCCGATGTCATGGGTCCACCTTGATACGCTAGTGTTTTTCGGCTCGCGGCGCTGAGTTTTTCTCGGTACAGCCGTCTGGTTGCCACAAGGTAACGCTTGGCATCGACGTGTCCTGCAACCAGAGTTGTGACCCGACGCGAGAAGCCCAATGAGGTTAAGTAGTCTGCTCCTAGTGATTCGTGATTTAAGGTGCCCACATCGTCCATTTGAATTGCGCTAGGAAAACAAAGATGGCCCACGTCATGTAACAATGCTGCAAGGGTTAGCTCAACATCGTCGCTCGTATTCGCGAGCGCTGCGGCTTGTAGCGCGTGTTCAGATTGACTAACGGCCTCTCCAACATATTCAGCCGCTGTTGCCCGCGCAAACAGTTCTTTCAACGCGTCGATGGCAATATGCTTCATCCCATTCACCTGAACCAAAAGCTAGATTATAACGCTACTGAAAATTGCCAACCACGTCGAATTAGAGCATTTAGTTCGCTGCGACTGGCTGCTCAGTCTCGCAACAAGAACTAGAAATATCGGCACTCAATTTCAACAAGCCAAATGTTTAAAATCGATCGCGTGCTTAATGTCGATAAAATCATTGTGTTCGGTCATTGGGTATTTCAATCCGGTCGCGCAACTAAACAATACAACCCGGCCCTGGGGTGCGAGTCATCCCTTCTCGACTGAGGTTTTAAGTGGATCTGCTGTTGCTGCAACGTCAGGATAGAGCAATAGTCCCTCACCTTTAGCAATCGCTGATTGCATTACCACGATAAGGCTCCGCATGGCGCGCGTCCTCTTTAAAAACTCTAACGATCGGTGCGCAACCTGCTGCATGTACTGCAATCATTTTAGACCGCTCGCTACCAATCCAGCCGATGGCTACGAGCTCATTGAATGCCGTCCACATACCGATCAAGCCCGTACCGCACTCGTGGATCAAACCATTTGCTTTCCAAACTTTCGCACCCTGAAAAGCAATTTCTAGTATATTGACCTCCGGTGTGTCCTCAGAACAGAAAACAAAGCTCTCGATGCCAGCACGTGAGCAATAGGCGGCCAAGGCTACGCCATGGGCCTTAAAAGTTCGGTCTGTTGATTAAGTCAGATTTTGAAAAATACCGAGCGATCCGATCAAGATAGTAGCGGACCAACAAGGGCTTACCTTGTTGAGACAGATTATGTAGTACTCGCGCATCGTATCGATCGCCGGTCTCATTATATTCCAGATGGCTAACGCAGGTTTTCGCCTGAAATATCTTGGGTAACTCCCAGTTCAATCGCGTTAAGTCTACCGAATTTATCGATGGTACAATCCCATGATGGAATATGACTACATTATCGTGGGCGCGGGGAGCGCCGGCTGCTTACTTGCAAACCGTTTGTCAGCGGACCCCAATGTCTCCGTGTTGCTGCTTGAAGCAGGCGGTAAAGACAACTACTTTTGGATCGATATACCTGTCGGTTACCTGTTCACCATCAACAACCCTCGGACGGACTGGTGTTACGAAATTGAGCCAGACCCTGGGTTAAACGGCCGCACCATCGGCTATGCACGAGGAAAGGTACTAGGCGGCTGTTCAAGCATCAACGCGATGATTTACATGAGAGGTCAAAAAGCGGACTACGATCACTGGGCAGCCTTGGGTAATTCAGGCTGGGGATGGGATGACGTTTTACCCGTCTTCAAACAGTTTGAACACTACCAACATGGTGCTAATGAATTTCACGGCGCCGATGGTGAACTACGGGTTGAAGAGCGGCGAGTCAACTGGGAAATTTTAGATGCCTGGCGTGATGCAGCTGCCGAATGCGGAATTCCAAAAATCGAGGAATTTAACCGAGGAGACAACCTCGGCAATGCCTACTTTCAGATGAATCAGAAAAAGGGCGTCCGCTGGAGCGCAACCAAGGCATTTCTCAGACCCATCCAGCACCGAAAAAACCTTACGGTTGTGACAAATGCATCGGTGCGTTCAATATTAACTGAAGGGCCCCGCGCCACCGGTGTTGAGGTGACGATCAAACAAAATGCTCCGGTTAGATATAAAGCAAGACGGGAAACGATACTGTCCGCCGGCTCCGTCGGAACACCT
>Ga0222633_1000336_pt1 | contig 47874 bp, 38 predicted proteins | sample AntAcemetageno48_FD_179816 | JGI IMG/M metagenome (GOLD analysis project Ga0222633, IMG submission 179816) | Saline water microbial communities from Ace Lake, Antarctica - #48 | ecosystem: Environmental > Aquatic > Non-marine Saline and Alkaline > Saline | place: Antarctica: Ace Lake | collected...
AAAAGGCGCTGGCGCAAAAAGCAGGTCTCGGTTGGATCGGCAAGAATACGCTATTGATGAATCGCACCGCAGGGTCTTGGTTTTTCCTCGGCGAAATCTACACCAGCCTGCCTCTCCCAATCTCTAGTCCAAGCGTCGAACAGCATTGTGGTACGTGTACTGCCTGTATCGACGTTTGCCCAACAAATGCGATCCTTTCACCCTTTGAGCTCGATGCTCGAAAATGCATTTCCTATCTCACCATCGAACACCGAGGCAGTATTGACCCCAATCTCCGTGCCGCTATGGGGAACCGAATTTTTGGCTGTGACGACTGCCAGGTCTTTTGTCCGTGGAACAAATTTGCCCAATACACAGCGGAGGAGGATTTCACACCTCGACACAACCTAGACAATATTGGGCTGCTTGAACTTTTTGACTGGACCGAGGAAGAATTCCTGAGCCGCACCGAGGGATCAGCAATTCGTCGAACAGGATTTGAGGGTTGGCAACGCAATATCGCAATCGCTTTAGGCAATGCGGATTACCAACCTGAGATAGTTGAAACGCTTAGCAAAGCCCTTGAGAGCGCATCAGTCCTAGTCGCCGAGCACATCGATTGGGCTATCGAGCAGCAGAAACTCAAGCAGGTAGTTCGAAACTAGCCACTTAAAACTCTCTATTTAGAGCTTTTTTTGAAAAAAATGCTCACGGTAATGACGAAGTTCAGCGATGGATTCTCGAACATCATCGATCGCCCTGTGGGCTCCCTTCTTTTTCACCCCATCGGCAACGGAGGGGCTCCAGCGGAACGCCAGCTCTTTCACGGTACTGACATCAATATTTCTATAATGCAGATGGGCTTCCAGAGTCGGCATATATTTCACCAGAAACCTGCGATCCTGGCCAATCGAGTTTCCGCACAGCGGTGCTTGTCCTGGTTCAACAAACCGCTTCACAAAATCTAGCGTCGACTGCTCTGCATCCTGCTCAATCACGCCGCTTTTCGCAATTCGATCGAGTAACCCAGAGGCCGTATGATGGCTGGTATTCCACTCATCCATGCCATTCAACAACGACTGATCCTGGCGAATCACCAGCACCGGCCCTTCTTCCAAAACATTCAGCTCAGAATCCGTGATAATGGTGGCGATTTCTATGATTCTGTCCACTTCCGGATCGAGTCCTGTCATCTCAAGATCCATCCAGATCAGATTTTCAGAGTAATTCAAATCACTACCGCCAAATTTAGGAACGGGGATATTAGCGAATTTACATGCTCTGGTCGCCCCAGATTGCATTTAACTCGTAATGAATGAGCCCTGTCGCGTAAAATGCGCTCTCATTTCTTATTCCAAAACCCTATGTTGCCCCTAATAATTGAGCCTGAAGCTCTAGCACCCCATTTACAGGACGTTTTATTGATCGACCTGTCACGGGAGGACACCTATTTTCAGGTTCACTTGCCCGGCGCTATCCACATTCGACCCCAGGATCTGGTGCTTGGGACACCGCCGGCTGTCGGGAAGTTACCGACCCTCGATCAGCTAGAAGACTTGTTCGGCAATATTGGCTACGAACAGGACAGGCACATTGTGGTCTACGACGATGAGGGAGGTGGCTGGGCTGGCCGAATGATTTGGACCCTCGATGTGATAGGCCACGAAAACAAGAGCTACCTGAATGGTGGCATCCATGCTTGGCTTGCGGCAGGGTTATCCACCACACAGGAGATCGTTCATCCAACCCCAACTAACCCATCATTGACCATCGACACTACCTACATTGCCTCGAAACAGGACATCCTAGCTAGCCTTTCAGACCAAAGTCTGCAGATTTGGGACGCCCGGGGTGCTGACGAGTACGCTGGTACTCGACTGGTTTCCCAGCGTGGCGGCAGAATCCCTGGCGCAGTGAACTTCGAATGGACTCAAGCGATGGATCCCGATCATCAGCTTAGGATTCGCAAGGACATCCGTGAGCGACTCGCGGCGGTCGGCATTGATGGAGAAAAGAGGATCGCGACTCACTGCCAAACTCACCATCGCTCAGGATTCACCTATCTCGTCGGCAAAAGCCTGGGCTTTGATATTCAAGCCTACGATGGCTCCTGGTCCGATTGGGGAAATGACCCGAATACACCTATAGAACAGGGCTAATTCATTGTTTATCTTCCTGCAGAAAATTCTGCCGCAGCATCTGCTTTCTCGAGTGGTCGGTTGGCTCGCGGCAAGCAAGCTCAAATGGATCAAGCGCCGCTTTATCAATTGGGCCACTCGTCGCTACAACATCGACCTCACAGACGCCCTTGAACCAAACCCTGATCGTTACTCTTCATTCAATGCGTTTTTTACTCGAGCGTTAAAGTCAGGCACCAGGCCCATAGAAGGCAACTTTTGTTGCCCCGCAGATGGGGCCATTTCTGAATCCGGTGATATCCGCTCAGGACAAATTCTTCAGGCCAAAGGCATCAACTACAGTATCGAGCAGCTGATGGCGGGAGGAGATCACGGTGTTTACATGGGGGGGTCTTTCGCCACTGTTTACCTCGCGCCCAGAGACTACCATCGCGTCCATTGCCCCGTAAACGGTCGGTTGATCGCTGCCCGCTATGTGCCTGGCAAACTTTTCTCTGTGAACCAACAAACCGCCGACGCCATACCTAATTTATTCGCCATTAACGAACGCCTTGTGATGGAGTTTGATACTGAATCAGGGCCTGTTGGATTGGTTATGGTAGGCGCCATGATCGTCGCTGGAATACAGCCAGTTTGGCGAGACACTCCTTATCCAGCTCGTCAGTTGGTTGAGGAAAATATAATGCATTCTGTTCGCGACAACACCTTTAAAGCTGGAGATGAACTCGGCCGATTTTTAATGGGCTCAACGGCGATCGTCGTGACTGCAAAACGACTTAGCCTTAAACACAAGGCCGGGGATGTTGTCCGAATGGGAGAATCACTGCTCGCTTAGATCACATCATTGATCTGATCTATACCCAGCAACAACATCAGCAAACGATCTAACCCAAGTGCTACGCCGGCACATTCGGGCATCCTCGGGAGAGCCTTCAGCAGCTCAGAATCAGGCTCGATTTCCGGCAAACCTCGAGTCCGTCTTATCCGATTGTCTCGAGCCATCCTCTGACTAAGTTCAAATCCATCTCGCAGCTCATCATAGCCGTTGGCGAGCTCATAACCTTTCCAATACAACTCCGTCCGCATGGAAACCTGCACTTCACCAACCTGTATAACCTTGGCAAGGGAAGACTGACTGGCGGGGAATCTCGTCACAAAAGTGGGCACTGCGAGGTCCGCCTCTACACCGAGAGAGAACAACAAATCTAATAGGTCGTTTCGCTCCCCATCATCTTGGATCGTTAAGTGCTGTAAATCGTTAGGAAACTGCTTTTCGGCAAGAGACCTCAATTCATTCATCTCCGCCTGATGTGGATTAACACCGTATCGGTCTTTGAATAAGTCTTCGTAGGACAGGGTGACTGGTGCTACCGGCTCTACTCCGAAGTCTGATTGAAGATCGCAAAACAGCTCTGCAACTTCTTTCATTAAATCCTCGAGTGAGAAGCCCGGCCGATACCATTCAAGCAAGGCAAATTCTGGGCTGTGCTTTTTGCCGGATTCTCCTCGACGAAAAACCGGCCCCAGGCTGTAGATCGCACCGGAGCCATTCGCCAACAGTTTTTTCATGGCAAATTCTGGAGAGGTTTGCAGGTATTGCGGGTTTGCGACGTCACCGACCTGGAAGCTGGCAATATAGGTGTCGGTGACAGTATGGGATGCAAGCAAGGGAGTGCTGACTTCCAATACATCCTTGGAGTAGAAAAACTCTCGAATCAATCGGTAGAGCCTGGCCCTCTCTACCAATATCGGCGGGTTAGTGCTCAGCTCTTGGCCCGACCCTGGTACTCGCCAGTGCGTGTATCTACTTTGATCACATCGCCCTGATTCAGAAACAGCGGGACTTTTACGACCGCGCCGGTACTCAATGTGGCAGGCTTCGATCCACCCTGGGCCGTATCACCTTTCAAGCCCGGATCGGTCTCGGTCACTTCAAGCTCAATAAAGTTGGGTGCTGCAACGTTAATGGGGTTTTCATTCCAGAGCAAAACAGTGTATTTCTCTGTTTCCTTGAGCCATTGCTTACAGTCTGCGACCGCCGCCTCATCAGCAGCAAGCTGCTCAAAGCTGCCGTCAGTTTTCATAAAATGCCAGTAATCGCTGTCGGAATAGACATACTCCATTTCATAGTCCATAACATCAGCGGCCTCCAGAGACTCGCCAGACTTAAAAGTGCGTTCCCAGACTCGACCGGTAATGAGATTGCGCAACCGAGCACGATTAAAAGCCTGACCCTTGCCAGGTTTCACAAATTCGTTCTCGAGAATCGAGCAGGGGTCCCCTTCCAACATGACTTTGAGACCCGACTTGAATTCATTGGTAGAATAGGTCGCCATCAACTTTCTCTTATCAATTTCAGCAGTCGCGTATGATACCTATAACTGATCTAAGTTGGCAGGGGCATTCCTGGCAGAGTCTTCTATCCAGCTCGATTCGAACCAGTTCAGAGCTGGCTGCCGCCCTAGATATCTCGCTCGACGCGGTCGACACCGACTTTCCCTTGAACGTTCCACTGCCGTACTTATCCCGCATTGAGCGGGGCAACCCAACCGATCCTCTTCTGTTGCAAGTACTCGCGACCTCCCATGAACTAGATCAATCGGAGTCTGGTCTCATGTCCCCATTGCAGGAAGAACATTTCACGCAAGGTTTTGGTTTGATTCAAAAGTACGCGGGACGGGTTCTGGTCATTACCACTGGGAGTTGCGCCATCCATTGTCGATATTGCTTTAGGCGTCACTTCCCCTATGCGGAAACTCAGGCCAGCACCCATGATTGGATGGAGCTGTTGAAAAACCTGGCAGAAGACGAAAGCATTTCCGAAGTCATTTTGAGTGGTGGCGACCCGTTGATGCTAAAGGATCGACGATTAGCCTGGATCGCGTCCGAGCTAGGGCAAATCCCGCACATCAACACATTGCGGATACACACGAGACTACCTATTGTGATCCCTCAACGAGTAACGCCTGACCTGACCGACTGGATAAAAAACAGCTCTCTTAACATCGTATTCGTCACCCACGTCAATCACGGCAAAGAGATTGACGCGGACGTGCGAACCGCAATGAAATTGCTTAGAGCTGCAAACACCACACTGCTCAATCAAAGTGTATTGCTTAACGGAATCAACGACACCGTCCATGATCTTGAGCATCTATCCAGATCATTAATGGAGGCAGGCATATTGCCTTACTATCTGCATTTGATGGATCCTGTCTCGGGAGCCGGACACTTCAATGTAGAAGAATCAAAAGGCATTCAACTGATTTCGGAGTTGCGCCAGCGCGTACCGGGTTATCTGGTGCCGCGGCTCTCACGTGAAGTCCCCTTTGAAGCCGCCAAACGGGTTATCGCCTGAATCGTTACCCCCGTTCCAATTTGCTATAGTAGTCGGCTGATGAATTCACATTTTCATTCATGAACAACAATAGACCAGTAAGGCTGCTGATTCTCGAAGAATCCCAGAACCGGGCTGAAGAGCTGATCGTATTGCTGCGGAATTCCGGACGTGCCACACGCGCTCAGCAAATAGAGTCAAAAAAACATCTTACAGAATTGCTCAAGAGCCAAACCTGGGACCTGCTCCTTGGCTGCGCTGAGGCCAACGACGTCAAGATAATCGATGCTTTAAGTGCCATTCGAGAACTTGAAAAAGATATCCCCATCGTCATGATCGCCTCAGATCGAAACCCTGAAAGCATTACTGAAGGTCTTCGTTGGGGCGCAAAAGACGTCGCGTTACAGGATGATGACGAACGTTTGATGTTGATTATTGAACGAGAACTGGAAAACCTCGAGAACCGGCGCCAAAGGCGCCAAGCAGAGGAAGAAGTCTGGGAGATTGATCGGCGCAACCAACTATTGCTCTCCGGCTCAGCTGCTGCGATCGCGTACGTTCATGAAGGTATGCACATTTATACGAACGGCGCCTACGCAAAGCTTTTCGGCTACGAAGATACCGATGATTTTGCGGGCATCACCATCATTGACCTGGTTGCCAGCGAGGACCAAAACAAGTTCAAAACCTTTCTCAAATCTTTCAATGGCAACGAAACTGTTACCGGTGAATTTTTCTGTGTCTGTACAGACGGCTCCACAATCTCGAGCACCATGTCTCTGTCTCCCGCGAGTTACGACGGCGAATCTTGCACCCAGGTCATCATCAATACACTACAGAGCCAAAACGACCACGAAATGGCCGATCGAATCAAAGAGATATTAGAGCGGGATCTGCTAACGGGATTGTACAACCGCAACTATTTTATGGAGCAGCTTAATACCGCCGTCAACCAGGCAACCGACGGCGGAAAATCGCGTATTATTTTTTACATCAATATTGATAATTTTTCTCGAACACGCACCGATGCGGGAATTTCGAGCGCCGATCTGATTCTTAGTAACTTATCTGCACTCATCAGAGCCACCACACCAGAAGAACATCTACTGGCGCGATTTGGTGATGATGTACTGACACTACTATTTGATGAAAGCGACAAGGATGCTGCATCACAACTTGCAGAATTGTTGCGCGACACAGTGGAAAGTCACGTAGCTTACGTCTCAGGAAAATCCTACCAGCAAACCATTAGTATCGGTTTATCATTAATCTCTGAGAACGCACCTTCAGCAGAAAAAATTGTGTCCAGAGCTCACCGAGCACAGACCGGAGTCACGGAAGGCAACAGTGTCAATTTCTATCAGACAGAACAGGTTCAGGTGGGAGAAGATGGTAAGTCTCGTACCAGCGAAAATATCAAACACATGGTTCGAACCGCGATTGAAAATAATTCTTTCCGACTAGTGTTCCAACCCATAATCAGCCTACATGGGGATGATGACGAACAATTTGAGGTACTTCTTCGTCTGCTTGATCACCAAAGCAATGAGATTTTCCCTGGCCAGTTTTTAGGTCCAGCTGAAGACGCTGGTTTGTTAGAAAAGGTAGATCGTTGGGTGACTCTGCAGTCCATTAAACTGCTGTCTCAGCATCGCGCCAATGGCAGCAACGCACGATTGTTTATCAACCTTACCCATCAGTCGATGGCAGATGAGACCTTTCTGCCCTGGATGAGCATTGCGCTAAAATCCGCACGGCTGACGAGTGACGCCATTATCTTCCAGATACACGAGAGCGATGCGACCTCCTATATCAAACAGGCAACGAAGTTCGCCAAGGGGGCCGCAGAACTAGACTGCAAAACTTCAATTAACCACTTCGGTTGTTCCCTGAACCCTTTTAGTCTTTTGAAACATTTAAAGCCAGACTATGTAAAGCTGGATGGGTCCTTCGCTCAAGAAATTGAGAACAGCGAAGAAAAGAAAATTGAGCTTATGGATATGGTGAAGTCATTGCAATCGGCTGGCGTTTTGACCGCCATCTCTGGTGTTGAAAGCCCAAATGTCCTGCAAACTCTTTGGACGACAGGGATCAACTTAATTCAGGGGTTTTATATCTCCCCGCCGCTCGAGAACATGGACTACGACTTTGCCAGCGAAGACCTCTAGTCTAACTTATAGTCCAACTCCGAAAACTTGCTAGTGTCACGGTCGCGAATCCCCATTAAATATAGAATGCTATCTAGCCCAAGATTTGAGATCGACTGTTCGGCATTTTCCTTCACAATAGGCTTTGCATGAAACGCGATCCCAAGTCCTGCGGCCGCCAACATATCTAGATCATTTGCTCCATCTCCCACAGCGATTACCTGCTCAAGAGAGATGTTTTCTAGCGCAGCGAGATCTCTTAACAGCTGGGCTTTTCGAGCCGCATCTACGATCGGAGTAAGCACCCGTCCTGTCAGCTTACCCTCAGCAATTTCGAGAACGTTGGCATACACATAATCAACGCCAAATTTCCGCTGCAAGCTTTCCGCGAAATAGCTGAATCCACCCGAGAGGATCGCGGTTTTGTATCCTAGGCTATTAAGAGTCTGGAATAGATGCTCGACGCCTTCAGTCAATGGCAGTGATGCCGCAACCTCCTCTAACGTCGATTCTGGCAATCCTTTCAAGCAGGACACTCGTTCGATAAGGCTGTCCTGAAAATCCATTTCGCCGCGCATTGCCCGCTCGGTGATCGCCACAACTTTCTCTTCAACGCCCGCAGCTTTTGCTAGCTCATCGATCACCTCTGTCGTGATCAAGGTTGAGTCCATATCAAAGGCAACCAAGCGACGATTACGGCGATAGAGCGTGTCTTCCTGAACAGCAACATCGATATTTAGCTCACTACAAACCGCCATAAGTTCGGACCGAAACCGCAGTGGGTCAGACGGCTGGCCTTTCAACGAGAACTCAACACACGCTTTTGATATTTCATCATTCTGTTGCAGCGGTACTCGACCAGACAATCGAACTATGGTGTCAATATTCAAGCCATTATTGGCAACCACCTCACTTACCTTGGCGATATGATTAGCCTTTATCCGCCTTGCCAAGAGTGTGAGGATGAAGCGAGACCGACCTTGTAAGCCTACCCATTCGTCGTAACTTTTTTCTGAAACAGGGCTAAATTTGATGCCGACACCCAACTCATGGGCTCGAAACAGCACTTCTTTTAAAATTGAATTGGAGTCAACGGGAATGTTGATCAGCATCCCGAGAGACAGATGGTTATGGATGACCGCCTGCCCTATATCCAAAATATCGATATCAAAATCACCTAACAAACGAGTAATGGCTGCTGTCAGCCCCGGCTTGTCTTCACCGGATATATTTAACAAAACAAGTTCAGCCACTAAAATGGTCCGACTAGAATCAAGGCGCCATTATCCTTTAATAGATGAGTAATAAAAATGCTAAAACGCCTGATATAATGCGGCTATTCATATTCCCGCAGAACGCAATGTTAAGTACGCCGAGAATTCGACTAATCTTGCTAGCAATCCTACCGCTTGTCGTCAGCGCCATGGTGATGTCCGCTATTGTGACTGGCATGACTGAAAAACGTATGCGGACTCAGAATGAGCAGTTTTCTCGAACATTAACTTCTTACCTTGCCATGACGATCGCCGAGCATCTGGTCAACAACGACGCCCTGGGCATTAATGTTCTACTTAGCCGAATGCAAGAAGAGTCCGCTCTGGACTACGCTTCGGTTTACGACGCCAAAAATCAGCTCATCGCTCAGGTTGGTCGACACGGCGCCGCGTCCAACGCCTTTAGTCGAGAGATTAGCTTTCAAGATACTACCGCAGGCTACATTCAAGTTGGATTTAGTTCAGATGCCATCACCGCCCAAAGCAGTTTAGCTTTGTCACTTGTGCTGGTTTTCCACCTGGTATTGGGGTTTGTCGTTTGTGGATCCATTGTGTTTGCCGGCGACCTGGCAACGATCTGGGTTTTTGGTCGACAATCAGTTGATGCAAAGCCTGTAAAGGTGGTCGCAGAACCTAAGGGTAGATCTCTAGAGCCTGAAATTGTTGAAGATCGTGCGGCTGTAATCCTCGTGTTGAAAATCCGACCGGCTCGATTGATGGATCGACATCGTGAACAACTCAAGCATGGAATTACCCTTTATGGCGGGAAGCCAATGGAGCATGAAGGCGATGATTTTCTCGGGTGTTTTTTCGGCGAGAACGCTTGTTTCCAATCGATTTGCACTGCGCTACTCATGCTCAAAGTTATTCAGCAGATCGGACCGCCGCTAAAGCTCAAGGTCGGCATGCACTGGATTGCAGAGTCCAACGACAAGCTGGCAATGGATAAAGCCACCAAACACGCGAGCTATCTCGCTTCAATCGACGAACAGACAGCGCTTGTCAGTCGAACTTTCGAACAAGAAATCGCGACCCATGCCGACATCGAGTATGAGAGTTTTCACAGCTCACTGACTCCAGACGGGGAGGTCTTCCAAATCCTCCGAGTCAAGAATCAGGGTTTGATAGAAAGCCAAGCGCTACAGCTGCTACAGCTCTAGTGTTGGTGCGGCTCCTGCGTCAAACCTAATCTCCCCGTTCCAGCTCAACATCGTCTACCTTTTGAAAACCGCGAGGTAGCTTTAATCCACGCCTCGCTCGCTCCCCTCTGTAATGCAGTAGCTCATCGATCTTGAGTTTCAAATTCCGCTTGCCAGAGCGAACGATGATGATATCGACCTCAGAAAAAACGATCAGCTGTGACATCATCTCAAGTCTTTCTTTGACTCTAGCAGGCGCTATATTCATGATTTTTACGCCCTTGCCTCGGGCCATCACAGGAAGTTCCGAAAGTGGAAAAATCAACAATCTTCCTTCGTTGCTAAAAGCCGCAACAAATTCGTTTTTGATATCACGAACCTCGGATGGCTGAAGCACAATGCCACCTTTCGGAACACTGATCTGAGATTTTCCCGCTTTGTTTTTCGTAACCATATCACCGACCGAGGTGATATAGCCGTAACCTGCATCACTTGCCAAGAGAAATTGCTGCTCCTTCTCTCCAGTCACAAGACCTGTGAAAAACGACCCGCTCGGAGGATTTGTGCGACCCGTTAAAGGCTCGCCCTGGCCCCTTGCAGAGGGCAGTGTATGACAGGGAATCGAGTAGGCACGCCCTGTCGAATCAAGAAACACCGCATCTTGATTGGATTTGGCTGGAGCAGCTCGCAGGAAGCTATCTCCTGAGCGATAGCTCAGCTCTTTCGGATCGATATCATGTCCCTTGGCTGCACGAATCCAGCCCTTTTCTGAAAGTACAACGGTGACCGGCTCAGAAGAGATTAGGTCTTTCTCTCTGAATGCTTGAGCTTCCTCCCGCTGCACAACTGGAGAAACACGGTCATCACCATACTCTTTAGTATCAGCAATAAGCTCTTTCTTGATCAGAGTTTTTAAGCGAGTTTTAGAATTGATGGTTTTTTCGATATCCGCCCGCTCAGTGTCTAGCTCTGCCTGCTCGCCTCTAATTTTTTGCTCTTCAAGCTTGGCAAGCTGGCGGAGCCGTAAATCAAGAATAGCGTCAGCCTGAATGGCCGTCAGCTTAAAGGACTTCACTAATACCTCTTTAGGCTTATCCTCAGTGCGGATAATTCTGATGACCTCATCGAGGTTAAGGTAGGCAATCAGTAAACCCTCAAGAATGTGCAGCCGATCGACAATCTTGTCTAAACGGAACTGGAGACGACGCAGTACTGTATCGGTTCTATAGGTGAGCCACTCCGAGAGAATCTCAGCAAGGTTTTTCACTCTGGGCTTGCCATCGACCCCAATCATGTTGAAGTTAACTCGATGGGTTCGCTCGAGATCTGTGGAGGCAAATAGGTGGCTCATGACTGCCGAAACATCAATACGATTTGAACGTGGCACGATCACAATTCGAGTTGGGTTCTCATGATCAGATTCGTCTCGAAGATCCACAACCATAGGCAGTTTTTTCGCATGCATCTGGTGAGCCATTTGCTCAAGAATCTTGGATCCCGAAACCTGATAAGGCAGATGCGTTATGACAATATCACCGTCTTCTTCATGATAAATAGCTCGGGTTCTGATGGCTCCCTTACCAGTTTCGTAGATCGAAACAATATCTTCTTTGCTCGAAATGATTTCGGCGCCAGTCGGAAAGTCTGGTCCCTTGACATGGGTGAGTAGATCTTTCACCGTGGCTTTCGGTTTATCTAACAAATGTAAGCAGGCGCTTGCGACTTCCTTGATATTGTGTGGTGGGATGTCGGTCGCCATACCCACCGCAATTCCTGACCCACCGTTAAGCAATATGTTCGGCAATCTCGCTGGCAGTATGAGCGGCTCGTCCCGGGTCCCATCAAAGTTCGTCACCCAATCTGCTGTCCCCTGGGCCAATTCCTGAAGCAGGATATTCGCATAGCGCGTCAACTTGGATTCCGTATAACGCATAGCCGCGAAGGATTTCGGGTCATCCTGTGAGCCCCAATTACCTTGACCATCAATCAGCGGGTAACGATAACTAAAGGGTTGGGCCATGAGCACCATGGCCTCGTAACTCGCGGAGTCTCCATGGGGGTGAAATTTACCAATCACCTCACCGACAGTTCGCGCGGACTTGGCATACTTTGCTTCCGAAGTTAATCGAAGCTCCGACATCGCATAAACAATACGGCGCTGTACAGGCTTCAGCCCATCACCAATATGAGGTAGTGCACGATCATTTATTACGTACATCGCGTAATTCAGATAGGCACTTTCAGTGAATTGGCTAAGTGGAATCTTCTCGTGGCCGGGATCAACCGTTTCGTTCATGAATACCTCAAAAAATACTAGTCAATTATTTCAGGGCAAAGATCAAACCAGATCAGCGAGATCACCTTTCTTCTCTAACCAGATCTTCCGATCACCGCTGCGTTTTTTCGCTAGGAGCATATCTAGCAATTCAGAATCCTGCTGACCCTCACCCACTGTCAACTGCACAAGTCGTCGAGTGTCTTCCGCCATTGCTGTTTCTCGTAACTGCAACGGGTTCATCTCACCTAGACCCTTAAAACGCTGAACTACTACTTTACCCTTTTTCTTTTCCGCTTCGATCAAATCCAAAATACCCTGCCGTTCAGACTCATCCAGCGCATAGAACACTTCTTTGCCGACATCGATACGATACAAGGGCGGCATCGCAACGAAGACATGGCCATGCTTAACTAGGGCCGGAAAGTGTCGAACAAATAACGCGATCAGTAGAGCAGCAATATGTAGTCCGTCGCTGTCCGCATCCGCCAGAATACAAACCTTGCCGTAACGCAGGCCCGATAAGTCATCAGAAGCAGGATCGATACCCAAGGCGACAGAAATGTCATGGACCTCCTGGGACGCCAGTATTTCTGAAGAGTCAACTTCCCAGGTATTTAGAATCTTACCCCGCAGCGGCATGATGGCTTGAGTTTCACGGCTTCGAGCTTGTTTCGCTGAACCACCCGCAGAGTCTCCTTCGACTAGGAACAGCTCTCCCTGCATCGCATCCTGGCAGGAGCAATCCGCCAACTTGCCAGGCAGCGCCGGCCCGGAAGTCACTTTCTTTCGCGCCACTTTCTTACCTGCCCTAAGTCTTGCCTGGGCATTGGAGATCGCGAGTTCCGCCAAGGTTTCCGCCTCGGTAATATGTTGATTCAACCAGAGACTGAAGGAGTCTTTCACCACATTACTGATAAATGTTGCCGCTTGCCTGGAGTTCAGTCTTTCTTTTGTCTGGCCAGAAAATTGCGGATCCATCATTTTTGCGGAAACCACATAGCTACACTTATCCCATAGATCGTCAGCAGTAATTTTGATCCCCCTTGGGATCAAGTTCCTAAACTCACAAAATTCTCTTAAAGCCTCCAGCAGCCCAGATCGTAATCCGTTGACATGGGTGCCTCCCTGGGTTGTTGGGATAAGGTTGACGTAACTTTCGGCGATAATATCACCGCCCTGAGGCAACCATTGAACCGCCCAATCGACCGCTTCTTCACTGGCCGCAACGCTGCCGATAAAGGGCTCAGCTGGCAGAACTTCAAAGCCTTCAAGCGCCTCGGTAAGGTAATCCTTCACGCCGCCCTCGAAGTGCCATTCAAAGGATTGCTCTTCTTTGTTGGAGGCTGTTTCATCGTTAAATATCACTCGTAAGCCAGGACACAATACCGCCTTAGCTCGGAGCAGATGCTTCATTCGGGATACGGAGAATTTAGGCGAATCGAAATACTTGGGGTTTGGCATAAAATGAATCATTGTGCCGGTGTTACGCTTACCCACGTCATCTTTGACTGACAAATTTTTCGTCTTATTGCCGTCCTCAAACGCCATATGGTGCAATTTCCCCTCGCGCTTGATGTAGACATCGAAGCGACTGGACAGTGCATTCACAACGGAAATTCCGACCCCATGCAAACCGCCGGAGAACTTGTAGTTGTCGCTATTGAATTTAGCGCCGGAGTGAAGCTTGGTCAGAATTAGCTCTACACCAGGTACCTTCTCTTTTTTATGGATATCTACGGGCATACCGCGACCGTTATCGCCTACCGACATCGAGCCATCTTTTCGCAGAGTGACTCGAATTTCATTGGCGTGGCCTTCAAGAGCTTCGTCGACGCTGTTATCTATGACTTCCTGAGCAAGGTGATTGGGACGAGTTGTGTCCGTATACATGCCTGGCCGTTTCCTAACCGGATCCAGCCCTTCAAGGACTTCAATAGAATCTGCCTGATAGCTTTTATTGGCCATAAATTGTCTGATTTCTGGGGTAAACAAAACCTAATGCATTGAAGTTCGCCAGGACGACGAATGGATACAATAGGACTGGGTTAATAGTCGTTAATCGGTCCGAATAAGAGGATGAAAACAACTGGAATTATAACCAGTATGGTGGGGATTTGTATTGCCTAAATTTCAGCTTTAGCCCAGATCAACAGATTCCAGACTGTGGCCGTACTTGTAGCAATAGGTCAGCAGCTCACCAAAAAATCGATTGATCTGCGACTTTTCGTCGGGCTGAAATAATTGCTGGTTGGGCGTGTAGTAACGAAACTTGAAGTTGCGATGTCGCTCGAAGCTGATCACCTCGGCGGACTTAATATCATGGTAAACACGAACGTCGAGCGTCGGCCACTTAACCCAGGGGCTATCTTCTTCATTGCTAACATTAACGGTCATCATCGTTGTATAGGGGCATCGTTCAAGAATGCTAATAGTGACAATTGCTCCATCTTCCGTTGTGCCCTGAATTGCATTAGGAGTTGCATTAGGAGTTGCATTAGGAGTTGCATTAGGAGCAGTTCGATTACCAGAATCGACACCAAATTCTAATGAATCTGTTTCCAACATCCCGGGGAATAGACGTAGCAGTCGAATGTAGTTCGCATCGCACTCTGCCATATCGGCAATGAGGTCTGGAACGTAACGTCGTTTACGAGTCATCTTAGTAGGCAACTCTTTCCATAGGTTCTTTTTCCATAAGTTCTTGTAAGGTAGAAGCTTCTTGCACGCTCCTTTGATAGCGAGCGTTGTTTGTTAAAAGAAATCGTAACACAATAAAAATATTATCGTGCCTTGTTTTAAGTATAGTCGTTGTATTGAAACAAGTCGTAATATCCATTCCTGAAACGCTATTTTTTAGGCAGTTTTTTCGGAATTCAGATTTGACAAAATGGATTTCTTTACCTTCTCAAGCGCACCTCGATTGCGCTTCATTACTTCTAGCGCAGCGGTGGACATGCGCGTCCATTCCGTTGGATTTCCTAGCAGGCCAACAAAAGCAATGCGGGCCTCCTCGGCAGATGTGACCGTGCGCAAAGCGCCAGCTTCAACAAATTGATCGGCAATATCGGATATATTTCTACGGTAGGGCCCCATGAGGATAGGCTTACCTAGTAAACCTGGTTCCATAGGGTTATGTCCCCCGACGTCGACTAAACTACCGCCAACAAAGGCCACATCACATATCCCATAAAAGTAGATTAGCTCGCCCATTGTATCTAACAGATATACTTGGACGCGATGGTCAAGCTGAATACCTTTGCTATGCAGTTGGTAGTTAATTCCCGCTTTTTCTAACTTCTCAGCGACTGCAGAACTTCTGTGGCTATGGCGAGGAGCAAGGATCAGAAGTGGGCTAGCATCACTCATCAACAAGAATGCTTCTAACAATAGTGTTTCCTCGCCCTCGTGGGTACTAGCACCCAGTATAACTCGCCGTTGACCAATTTGACGCTTCAGTCCCTCGATGCGACTTTGAAAATCTACCGGCAAGGTAGAATCGAACTTAACGCTACCTGTCACCACAATCTCCGGTGCACCAAGCGCTTTAAAACGTGCAGCCTGGGAATCAGATTGCGCGAACACTTGAGAGAGCGACTTGAACATCGGTTTCGCTAATGCTGATATTCGGCTGTATCCTTGGGCTGAACGCGCCGACAATCTACCATTAACAAGATATACTGGAACCTGATTTTTCCGCGCCAGAGCAATCATGTTGGGCCAAAGCTCTGTATCGATAAATATTAGGGCCTTTGGTTGCACGGTTTGTAAAATTCTCTGGACCGCGTGGGGTACATCATACGGTGCGTAAACGTTTATTACTCGTTTGCCGAACAGCGCCTCAGCTCGGTCTCTCCCTGCTGGCGTCATATTACTCAGAAGAACTCGATGACCGGCTTCGAGCAAACTCTCCACCAAACCTTTTGCTGCAATGGTTTCACCGGCAGAAACCGCGTGCACCCATACTGCACCAGGATCACCAGCCTCAACATGACCCATTCTCTGAGCTAAATCTTGACGGTAACGAGGCTCCTTTAGGGATCGCCAAATCAATCGAAGGTAAACTCCGGGTAAGATCAAATAGAACATCAGACTGTAAATGGATCTGATCACATCGACTCCACAATGACTGGTATACTGCCTCGCAATTGCGATTTCTTGAATTTTCATGAACCACTATTCTACTGAAATAGCCATAATAGGTGGCGGTATTTGCGGCCTTTGGCTTTTAAACCTGCTACGCGCTGCGGGCTACGAAGCCTGTCTGCTTGAACAGGGTAAGCTGGGGCAGGGACAAACCCTTGCTTCACAGGGCATGATCCACGGTGGCATTAAATATACCCTCGGAGGTTTTACCACACCCGCCTCAGAAACCATCGCCAGTATGCCTGCGAAGTGGAGAGACTGCATTGCCGGAAATGGCCCCCTGGATTTGACTGGCCTTAAGGTTTTGTCAGATGACTATTACCTTTTTTCAGATGGCGCACTAACAGCAAAAGTAACCGCGTTTTTCGCAAGCAAGAGCCTACGCGGAAGAATTAGCGCGATCGATGTTAAAGACTACCCCCAGGCTTTCCTATCTCCAGGCTTTAAGGGCAGCCTATACCGCTTGCAGGATATGGTTATCGATACCAGCGCTTTACTTGAAATGCTACGAGAAAAATATTCTGAACACATTTATCAAGCACAGGTAATGGTAGTACCAAAAGGCGATAGGGTTGCCTCGCTACAACTAAATGGTACCGACCTACTCACCGCTAACGAGTATATATTTGCTGCGGGGGAGGGTAACGGTCAACTTCTATCAGACCTAAACTTCGCAACCCCTAAAATGCAGCTACGCCCCTTGAAGCAAGTGTTAGTGCGCGGTAAGCTGCCGAGCATCTTTGCTCACGCTGTCAGCCTAAGGGATGCGAATAAGCCTCGGCTGACCATCACTTCTCATTTGTTGCCCAATGGATATCAGATTTGGTATCTAGGCGGTAATCTAGCAGAACTCGGCATCGGAATGACTGATGACGCCCTTATTGAAAAAGCTAAACAGGAACTGCGTGATCTGCTCCCATGGATTGATCAACAGAACTTGTCTTTCCGAACACTAGATATCAATCGGGCTGAGCCTGTTCAGGAAGATCACAATCGCCCTGATTTCCCATTTGCTAAACGCATTGCCAACACAACAGTCTGTTGGCCTACCAAGCTCACTCTAATGCCTCTGTTAGGCGAAGAAGTTAAGACGTTGTTACCGCAACCCAGAAAAGGCCAATGGCAAGCACCCAATTTACCCCTAGCAGTTATGAGCCCAACTCCCTGGGAGCTAGCTTTTGGTTGAACGTTTACCAAGCCGACTACTTGGCACAACCGGGCTTGAAATATCATGTCTTGGCCTCGGTACCGTCAAGTTCGGGCGAAACACAGGCGTGAAGTACCCCCATAGCTTTACACTTCCAACAGATCAATCTCTAGAAGCATTACTCGATTCTGCTATAGAGCACGGTATCAATTATTTGGACACGGCTCCATCATACGGTGAGAGCGAGTCGCGGCTGGGGAAATTGCTAAAACCGGGATGTGATCATTGGGTTATCTCGACAAAAGTGGGTGAGTACTTCGTAAACGATCAGTCTCACTACGATTTTTCGGAGTCTGCGACTTCAACTAGTGTTGAACTAAGCCTCAAACGACTCGGCAGAGAGCAGTTGGACCTCGTCTTTGTACATTCCAACGGCGACGATCAGAAGATCATTCAGTCATCTCCCGTTCTCGAGTGTTTAGCCAAACTAAAGGAAAAAGGTCTGATCAAAGCAATCGGTTTTTCAGGCAAAGACGCAACTGCTAGTTGTCTTGCCATGGACCTGGTTGACGTATTTATGGTGACGCTGAATCAGTCAGACGTGAGTCAAACGAGCCTCCTTGAGCTTTGCGAGCAGCGGAACAAGGGTGTTGTTATCAAAAAGGCACTATCGAGTGGCCATGCCACCAAACCGGAGCAGGCTATCAAGTTTGCGACTCATTTTGTCGGCGTCACCAGTGTGATCGTCGGTACAATCAATGTTTCGCACCTGAAGCAGAACATTGTCGCTGCGACTGAATCTTAAAGCCGTTTGATCTTCTCGGCGAGAGATGTGGTTGAGAGACCATCAACCAGTTTTAGCACACTCACGTCGCCACCATAGGACGCCACAATGTCGGCGCCGACAACCTGATCAACGGAATAGTCTCCACCTTTAACCAATACATCCGGTTTTAGCAGCCTCAGCAGATTTTCTGGTGTGTCCTCAGAAAAAGAAACCACCCAGTCCACAGCCGCAAGGCCAGCCAATACGGTTTGCCGGCGCTCTAGATTGTTAATGGGACGGCCTTCTCCTTTTAAACGGCGGACACCAAGGTCGTTGTTTATAGCAACAATAAGCCGATGCCCTTTCTGACGGGCTTCACTCAAGTACTCGACGTGTCCGGCGTGCAGAATGTCAAAACAGCCGTTAGTGAAAACAATTTTTTGACCATCGGCGCGAGCTTCCTCAATAGCGCCTACGAGCTGTTCCGGCGTCATCACTCCCTTTGCGCTAGCTCGTTGTTCCGCAACTTCTAACCGTAATTCTGGCCCGCTGACGCTGGCCGTGCCTAATTTAGTCACCACAATACCGGCGGCGATATTACATAGCTGAACCGCATCACTCAAGGTTTCACCTGCCGCAAGGGCCGCCGCAAGAGTGGCGATTACGGTGTCGCCGGCGCCACTGACGTCGAACACCTCGCGGCTTTTTGCTGGCAGATGCAGTTCTGCTTGATCTTTTTGGACCAGCGTCATGCCATTAGAACCGCGGGTAATCAGGATTGAAGCAAATCCGAGATTGCCCATCATGATTCTGGCTTTTTCGACCATTTCTTGTTCGGTTGACCAGTTGCCAATCGCTCGACTGAACTCTCCTTGATTGGGCTTTACGAGAGTTGCCCCGGCGTAGGCAGAGAAATCCTTGAATTTCGGATCCACAAGAATAGGTTTATTCAGCTTCAATGCCAGGCGAATGGCGTCTTGAGGCTCCGTCAATGCACCCTTGTCATAATCGGACAAGATCAAAATGTCGTACTGCTGCAGCATATCATTGAGCACTACAGTGAAAGCCTGAGAAGCCACGGGTTCGGTTGACTCAAAATCTGCCCTCACGAGTTGTTGCTTGCGACTTACGATTCTATATTTCGTAATTGTTGGCCGATCATTCAGTGCAACCAACCCATCATCAATGCCGGCCGTAGCAAGCTTCGCCCGAAGAATGGTGCCAGATTCATCATCACCAATCGCACCGATCAAACCCGCCAGTCCACCTAAGGACGCAACATTCAGGGCAACGTTGGCAGCCCCGCCAAGCCGATCTTCTATGGTCTGAATATCAACCACAGGTATCGGTGCTTCAGCCGAAATTCTTTCGGTAGAACCATGCCAGTATCTGTCCAGCATGACGTCGCCAAATACCAGTATGCGACTGTTATCAAATTTTGGTAAGTTCATGGTCCGCATCCACAGGTCTATCTAAAAGTACAAAGGACATCATAACATTCCACTGTGTACGATATTAGCGCCAAACGTTACACTGCCCAGCTCTTTCGCACTGCAGTCGGCTCTATAAAGTTGAGCGAAACCAAACACCCTACTTTTTGGCACCCACGATACTGGGCAAACTGGCTTGGCATTGCCGTGCTGAGACTGATCAGTTGGCTGCCGTTTAATTGGCAACTTACCCTCGGAGCGGCGCTGGGGCAGTTGGCATACCGGCTAGCTTCCGATCGCAGACATATCGCGACGACGAATATTCGCCTTTGCTTCCCCGAATTGGCATCAAAGCAGCAGCAGGAGTTGGTTCAGCAGATATTTCGGAACAACGGGCGCGGGATTATTGAAACAGGCTTCGCCTGGACTGGACGAATTCTAGAACTGCAGGATCGTATCCAGATTTCCGGCTTAGAACACTTGCAACAAGCGGCTTCGGAAGGGAATGGCGTCATGTTGCTCGGCATGCACTTTTCAACTCTTGATCTATGCGGCGCAGCACTCGCTCGGGAAGTACCCTTCGATGTCATGTACCGCCGCAATAAGAATATATTATTGGAATCGGTGATGCGCGAGGGCCGAATTCGAAACTTTCCAAGCGCGATCGAACGTTCCGACGTTCGCGCGGTAGTTCGAGCACTCAAGGCAGGACACGTTGTTTGGTATGGTCCAGATCAAGATTACGGACGAAAGCATTCAGTGTTCGCCCCATTTTTCGGAATTCAAGCCGCCAGTATCACTGCTACTGCTAGAATTCTTCGCATGACCAGTGCTTCGGTCATCGTATTCAGCCATCGTCGTACCAAGGACAACCGTTACCTGATTGAGCTGTCAAAACCCCTTAAGGATTTTCCCACGTTTGATGAGGTCAAGGACGCGACACGAATCAACCGGTTAGTTGAGAAGGCCATTCGCTTGGCACCGGATCAATATTGGTGGGTACATCGACGATTTAAGACGCGTCCGCAAGGCGAGCCCCGGCCTTACTAAAACGATCATGCATAGACAATGGCATTAGTCGACGTCAAAAAGTGCTAATCGCGCCAACCGGGAACAAAATTGTTCATGGGTGTACTCCGACTGAACTCGCCTGTACCCCTCTTCTCCAAGGGTAGAACGTTCTGCAGGTGACAGATTCAGCATCAACTTGATCTTGCTCGTTAGATCTGAGGCATCCCCGACCGAAAATAATTGACCACTGACACCCAGCACCTGTTTCGGTCCCGGTGCATCACTACTTAATATCGGCACTCTCGCCATCATGGCCTCAAGCAACACAATCCCGAAGGCTTCTTCAACCCCAGACGACAAGACAAATAGGTCAAAGGCACGCGCAAGGCGGCCTGCTTCGGGTACATGGCCAGCAAACACAACGCGCTGCTCCACACCGGCTGTTTTCGCCAGTTGCTGGAGGGAGTGCTTAAGTGGCCCATCTCCGACAATCACTAGAATGGCTTGGGTAAACTCGAGCTTAGCAAATGCTTCGATGAGTATGTGGAGCGACTTTTTGTCTATCAGCCGCCCAATCGTCCCAATCACCAGGGCATCTTCATCGAAGCCAAGTATTTTTCGAGCCTCGTCCCTGGCTAGAACCTTATCTTCATATTTCCTGGGTAAAGCATTGGGTAATGTGAACAGTCGATTTTCACTGCTCAATGATGGGCAGTATTGGCCTATGTTTGCCGTCACGGCGTCCGAAACTCCAGCAATCAAATAGTGTCGGCGCCAGAATGTGACGAAAAGTTTACGAGTAATGCGGCGAAATACATGGAATTCGTGGGCAATGCCCAGCAATACCGGTAACGGTAAAAAATAGCTCATGATTCCCGCTAGATAGATGGCCTTGTATCGATGGGCAATCACTAGATCAAAGCATTGAGGTTTTATGAGTCGATAAAGGCGAAGAATTTGGCTGAGCTTGAAGCCTCGAAGGTTCTCCCCTGGTTGCTCAAGAAAAAAGACATTTTCACCTCCTACACCTATAACAACATCCGCATCGAGCTCACCCCGAAGGAATATCGTGGTGACACAATCGTCGCTAAAAGCGTCCACATACTGACGGCAGACCGAGACAAAGGGGCCATTGTAATCGTGGGAAATTTGGAGGATATGCCGAGTCATGGGCGAACCCACTGGACTTTCAAGCTGAACCTATCAAGCGAAACCTATCAAACTGTACCTACAAAGAAAATCCACCATCAAGCCTGATCAGGGAATTTCAAAAGACCTTCAAAACGACTGGCGAGTTCAGGTTGATCTTCCCAATTCTTCATAAATCGATCGATATCTTTGTCAAAGGCTTTCTGGAATTGTTCTGGATCTTTGTGTTGTCTCATTGCATCCAAATCAATAATCACTGGACCGTTCGATCCCATCAGAAAATTTGTTGCCTTCAGATCACCGTGGCTAATTCGGCTGTTCGACAAATATTGCAGCAAATTAGCTAACGCTTCAGGTTCACCGTTGGTCTGCTTCATGTCACGGAGGAACGCCAGCGCATCGGGTCCATCTATATATTCTGTAATAAAGTATGCCTTACCGCGAAGGGGCCCGAGGCGATGCTCCAACATTGCCAACGGCCTTAGAGAGGGGATGCCTAGAAATTCCATGTGGTAAGCATTCGCCCAAGATGTCCAGGCCCGAGACTTCCTGAAAGCTCTAGTAAAGGCGTGCCAAGGGTTTTTAATGTTGTAGCGTTTAACCACGAGGCTGCGACCATCGATTTGTACTCGTGCAACTGTCGCTGTATTACCGGCCTTCAAGATTTCTCCCTGCTCGATATAAGCATCAGGGTTACTCAAGAGATCCTGCATGGGTTGATCGAAGGCATCTCGCTCACAGACCAGGAAGTGATTGAATGAGGATTCGCACTTGAATCTGGTGCAGTCTCTAAAAGCCTTGTCGAGATAGTAGCGCTTACGAGAATCTCGGCTTAGCGTCACTTGGCTATGTAAATCGATGACTCGGGCTGGATCCGCGACCCATCCCCTAACAGCATCATAAGCGGGTAAAACGACTTGAACGAGATCGTCAAAACGTGGAAAGAGCTGAGCGAAAAACCAACTCAAATTTTCGAGGCTAGCTTTTTCTTCTAAAGGCGGTTCGGACTTTCGAGTAACACCACCACCATCAATAGTGTAGATGCGTCCGTCGCTCATTAGAAAATTGGCGAGATGAATATCAGTCTGAACGACTCCTTGATTGTGCAACCTGGCAATGATGATCATGGCCCGGGTTAGCACATCAACTCGCTCATCATCTTGTTTGGCGGAGTTCCATCGATCCTGCAGGCTTTCAGCACCCTCTAAGTATTCCATCGCGAGAGCCTGACCGTGGCCAGTCACAAAACTTGCCTGCCAACAAAACTGAGGGGATCGAACACCGGCCAGCGAAATGTGGCTCATGCCGCTGCGCTCTTTTGCTGCATATCTTTTTGCTTGGCGACCCAAAAAAGCTTTGATCAACAACCGCTTACCCTCGCACTGAGCAAGCCCCACGATTCTTTTTCCCGGGAGTAGTCGGAGGAGTTTAATGAACTCCATATCGACGATTCTACCGTCGTCTAGTTTGCCCTGTACAACAAATGGGACTTTGACATCCCTTTGCGCCTTGATGAGGGTTCCTGAATTTACAACATTCATTGATTTCCCTATTGCGGCAGCCGTCGACCCTATCGAGCAGCATTCGCGTCGTTTCCGTTAGTTGTTTTTACAGATTTCTTTTCGCCGAGAAAATCCAAAATTCGAGCTATTTCTTTTTTATCCCGCCCTGTTAAGCGATCAATTCTCCGGTATTTTAAATAGAACCTAAGCCTATCGGTTTTCGACAGAGCCAAGGCGGCCATTTTGTTCAGAAAAGCCAGATCCCTGACTACTCCTCGTCTGTTACCCAACAAGTAAATACAGCGCCCCGCGGGACAATCTATCATATATATTCTAGGGGGTGCAGAGATGCTGACCAAAAGGTTACGCCACTGAAGATCATTATGGATGAACCGTTTTCCATGCATCAACCCGACTACCTTCGCTAGAGCCTGCAACATACCTATTCTCCAGAAGCGATTTTCTAATAGTTCTGGGTGAGCCTGATAAACCTTACGCAAATCAATGGTTTGCGGCGCTTCCTCGGAGATGATGACACCCCAATAGCGCCCGAACCAACGATTTCCCTCACCCATGGCAATTCGGCGCGGGGTTGGAATTTCATTTTTCGAGAACCAGCCAGCATTTCGCCACTCTTTGCTAACCCGAGATCTACCGAAATAACGGCGCAGATATTTTCCTGGCTTAAGATATCTTTTGACGTAGTAAAAACGTCCATCAACCTCAACTCTTTGAGTGAAGTTGGTTTTGGAATCATTGATCAACTCGCCCCGATGCTCGAATGTTAGATCTGCACTCGTAAAAGCTCGACGTTCAACATCGGATGCTTCCGGAACCAGTCGCCAGATCATAGGCTGAACTCCAGACTCAGGAGGAATTTTGATGACCGCCCGTGATCTTTGAAATAGAGTCTGTGAGCTTTTTTCACAACTCTGCGCCAGAAGATCCGATCTGTCGGCCAGCGCGCTCGATAGTCTCGGCCAGAATAGGACTGAATAAAGCGCATTATATCCGTCCGGGTGAGACCCGAATCAGCAGCAGAAAAGAGCAACCCGGCAATGTCTTTTTCTCTCCAACGTCTTGGAACCAACCCCGAACGTAATTGAGCACGGTGCAAATCAATTAGATGTAGGTGATCGAGATTCCCCGATTGCAGAGTTTTCTCAGGTAAGAGAAAATGACAAATATAAAAGTCCCGATGATTGACGCCATTTTCGTGGAGAGTTTTAGCGATCGCCCCGACTCGATGCAAGAGTTGCCGTTTTAGCCCCATAGTGTGTTTGTTGGCGAGCACGAGCTCTTCTAAGCTAATAGTGCACTCAAGAGATTCAGTTATCAGACAGGATCTAATTCGAGCAGGATTAAGACCTTCACTACCAAAAGCAACCGCCTTCATCGTCTCGACATTGAGTTGTTCCAACCTACGTATCGCATCGTATTCGTTGCTTGCACCTAAAACAGGCAACCGCAGCTGGAGCAAGTTTTTAACAATCTCAATCCAGCCGACACCAAGGTGGACCTTTGCAAAATAGGCTTTACCATGTAGTAAAAACTTAAACGTGCGGCGGTCCTTCACCTCACGATAGGTTTCCCCAGAGAGGCCCGCAATGTCGTCTACTAACGTTTCACGATTAAAATCGCCCGCTAATTCTTCAGCGACAAAGTTCATCCCAACGCATCAACTATTTCGTCGGCGGCGCGTTCCGGCATGCTGTAGATATCAGCAAACTTACCAAACTCAATTCCGTTGGCTTGCCAATCCTGAAGCTCTTCGGAGAGAAGCATCTCCAGCAGCAATTTGTCGAAAACTGTTTGGTCATAGGGAGACGGTACTAAGCGTCCTGCATTCGCATCTCGAATATAGTGAGCGTATCCGCAAACATCTGTCGCCAAGACCGGCAACCCAGCAACGAGCGCTTCTAGCAAAACGGTACCCGTATTCTCGGTATAAGCCGGATGAACCAATAGATCAGCACCAAGCAGAAAACGCGGAATGTCATCTCGACCGGATAGAATCGTCACCTGCTGTTCGATATCGAGTCTTCGAGCCATTCGCAGAAACGCATTAGGGTTGTCTTGGCCAACTGTCATCAGTTTGGTTCTTCTCAGGACCTCGATAGGTAAGCCACTCATGCCGAGCAAGATCCTATCCAAGCCTTTGGTAATAAACCCGGAACCCACCATCAGCAATAAGTACTGATCTTCTCCAATTCCAAATTCGGCCCTAAACCCTTGCCTGATCTGCTCGCTATTATTCGGTGCAATCCTGTCTCTGGATATCCCCGGAGGCAGAAGCTTGAACCTCTCTAGTTGGGTTCCGTAATACTTCTGAAACAGCGGTTTTTGCACCTCGGAAATCATGAGAATGCGAGTATGGGATTCTGGTTCAAAAACCGCCCGCTCAAACTTGGAAAAATGTTTATAGCGAGGAATGGCTCGATAAAATTGGCTTCTTTGAGTTTGCGCCTTCTCCTCATAACAGGAGTCGGCTGCATAGTAGATATCCAGACCGGGCATTTTGTTGAATCCAACAACGCCATTAACGGGACGCTCCTGCAAATGCTCTTTAACCCAGAGGCCGTAACGCTCATACCGTTTGTGATTTGTGATTGCCGACACGGGAACGATCACAACCTTAATACCCTCTGGTATCTCGCCCTGCCAGGAGAGCGTGTAGACGCGAATTAGATATCCTCTATCCCGACACTGCAGCGCTACTCGAATGAAATCACGTTGAAGACCGCCATAGGGAAAATACTTAAACAAGCAAAAGGCCAACTCGCCTTTGTTGACCTTCTTTTTCAGTAATGAAAGTCCGACCTGCTCAATGATCCGTGACGCTTCTCCGGGCAGCGAGTAGATATCTGCAGATTCCGCAAAGGCTTTACCGCGTCGCCACCATTCTTCTCTTTGGTCTAGTAGCAATAGTCTCTGCAATCGCTCATTGAGATCTGATTGTCGATATGGGCTAGGCGCGAGCTCTCCGACCCCAGCTTCTTCGACAAAATGACCATAGCCACAAATATCAGTGGCGAGTACAGGTAGCCCTGAAACAATCCCCTCTAATAATACAATACCGGCGTTTTCATCCATCGCTGGGTGCAGCATCAGGTCTCCCGCCAACATGAACTCCGGGACATCATCTCGGCCGGACATAAACACAATGCGATCACTAATACCCAGCAACAAGGCTAATCGCCTAAATGGCGCCTGATTGTCTTCGCCGATGATATAGAACCAAGTCTTCTTCCGCAGAGATCGATCCAGCGATTTGATTGCATAAAGTGCTCGAGAAAGACCTTTTTTGATAAAGCCAGAACCCACCATGATAACGAGTTTCTCATCATCAGCAACGTTCAGCTCTCGGCGTTTTTTACGCCGTATTTCTTCCGCATTTTCCGGAGCAATTCTATCGCGAGAAATTCCCGGTGGAAGAAAATGCATTCGGGAGTTCGGCGTGTTGTAGTATTTCTCAAAAAAGGGTTGCTGAGTTTCTGAAATCATCAATATTTCGACAGATTCTTGCTCGCCAAACACTGCGAGTTCGTAGTCGGCAAAGTGTTGGTATCGTGGCAGCTGTCGATACAACCAACTACGTTGGGATTGGGCTTTTTCTTCGTAACAGGAATCCGCCGCATAGTAGATATCCAGGCCCGGCATCTTGTTAATTCCGACCACACAGTCGACGGGTTTGTCTTCTAAAGACTGGTTCACCCAAGAGGTATAATTTTTGTATCGCATGTGGTTGGTCAAGGCCTTCACTGGAACGATGACGACTTCGAAATTCTCGGGGATTTCTCCAGCCCAGCTTAATGTATACACTCGAATAGAATGACCGCGACGCTGGCAGTCGAGGGCAATGGACATAAAATCGCGCTGTAAGCCGCCGTGAGGGAAGTATTTGTACAAGCAAAAAGCCAGTTTCATTTGCGGGCCTTCATTCGTTGAACAAGGGTTTTGAACACCAATTCAGGTGTTACAAACTCAAAACAAGGAGGATAGATGTTACTGGATTCCGGGGCGTACTTGCAGGTTCTATTTAGACAGGGAGCACAGGGAAGCGTTAAATCGGATAATGAGACCTGCCTTGGGCCAACGATTCCAGTAAGTAGATGGCTTGTGGGGCCATAGACTCCAACAAGAGGAAGGTTAAACGCAGTCGCAAAATGCCCAAGTCCAGTGTCAACACTTACAGCCCCGGCGGCATGGAGGAGCTCAGCACCTAGCTGAGATAGCGACCCTGGTGGCAGCAGCTTGGCCCCCTCGACCGCCGCTACAATCTTCTCCGCCCTGATTTGCTCCAAATGATCGAAATACGGCAACACCACTCGATAACCTGCATCCTGACAAAGATGGGCTAAGGTGAGCCAATGCTCTTCTGGCCAGTGTTTGGATGCCCAGGTTGTACCATGAAAAAGGAAGATATCCGAACCTGAGACCACCGATGCTTGAGGTAGACCATAGTTATAATCCTCTCCAATCTCGTAGTCTAATGCCAGAGCGAATAGCTCCCTAAGCCTGTAAACGGCGTGGTTGTTCTTATGCACTTGGTAGCTGTGTCGATAAGCTAAACCGGTAATCGATTCCCTCGCTGAACTTCGGTCAAATCCAACCAGTATGCCTTTTGCGATCCAACCAACCAGTGCACTTTTGAGTAAGCCCTGAGCGTCAATGACAAGGTCGTAGGATTCCTCTCGCAACTCTCTAACAAATTTCATCATCTCTTTTCTGCTAGCCAACCAGGACTTTCTCCAGCGTCGAATTGCAATCGGTATCACGCGTCTCACGCCAGGATGTAGAGCCGGAATGTCTTCAAATCCTTCTTCTACTACCCAATCGAGAATGACATTTGCTTCTTTCCTGTAAAGGTCCGTCACAGCCGGAAGACAATGAATCACATCACCTAAAGACGACATCTTGATGATCAAAATTTTCATCGAGACGCTTTTGACTTAAGCGTAATTAATTCGGGTTGAAGTTGATTCAGACAATTCTTGTGCTTGAGCGGACAGGAACGCTTGAAACAAGGACTGCAATCCAATTCGAGGGACACAATATCGAGGGCGTCCGTAAGTGGAGGCGTAAATTCTGGAGAGGTTGAACCATAAACAACAGTGGTATGCACCCCAACGGCCGCTGCGATGTGCATAAGTCCAGAATCGTTCGAGACCACTTGATCGCAAGCGCTGAGCAAGTCAATTGCATCCAGCAGTGAAGTTTTACCGGCAAGATTCACGCAGCCCGCACCGCCCATAGCTTGAATTTCCGACCCTGTAATTTCGTCATTCTTACCGCCGAAAATCCAAACTTGATACCCGGCGGAAACAGCCCGCTTTGCTAACGCAGCGTAGTGCGCTCCTGGCCATTTCTTTGAATCGCCAAATTCAGCACCTGGGCAAATACCTAAAACTGGCTGGTCTATTTGAAGATCTAGACTCACCAGTAGGTCCGCAAGATTGGCGGGATCCGACATCAATTCAGGGTAAGGCAGGTCATCGGCTTGTTGCCCCATCTTCAGCCCCAAGGCAGCAAATCGATCTATCATTCGCGGCAAGCGGCGCTTGCTCATGAGCCTCATATCATTGATTAGAAAGTATCGATACTCGCCGCGAAAGCCAGTTCTTATTGGAATGTCCGCAGCAAAAGGCACAATCGCGGACTTCAAAGAGTTGGGCAGAGTGATCGACCGAGTATATTGATTGCTCTTTAGTGACTCGCCAAAAGCAAGACGCTTTCCAAGAGCAAACTCACCGTGGGCGATATCAAAGCGAATACCTCGATTCACCTCTCGCATTCGACTCACAAGAGGTAGCGCGGCTGGCGGAGCTAATACGTCGATCTCGCAGTCAGGCCACTTTTTTCGAACCAGCTTATAAAGTACCTGCGACATCACCATGTCACCTACCCAGGATGGACCAACGACCAGTATGCGCTCAGACATCTGGATGCAGCGGCTAGATAGCCACTGTTGACCAGTCAGGGTACTCGACGCGTCTCCCTCGAACCTGATCGAAGTACATGGATTGTAATTTTTCGGTAATCGGACCTCGCGCGCCATTTCCAATGACTCGACCGTCGAGTTCCCTGATGGGTAATACCTCAGCTGCTGTCCCAGTAAAAAATGCTTCATCCGCCACATAAACTTCGTCCCGGGTGATGCGACGTTCCCGCACTTCTAAGCCTAACTCTTCCGCAAACGAGAAGATTGTGGCGCGGGTGATACCTTCTAAGCAGGAAGTCAACTCTGGTGTGACAAGCTTATCGTTCTGAACGAGAAATATGTTTTCGCCGCTACCTTCTGCAACATAACCTTCGTTGTCCAGAAGCAACGCCTCCTCACAACCACTATCTAGAGCTTCCTTTAGTGCCAACATCGAATTAATGTAGTTGCCGTTAGCCTTCGCTTTACACATGGTGATATTGACGTGATGCCTTGTATAAGAAGATGTTCGAACTTTGATGCCAGCAACAATCGCTTCCGGCGACATGTACGATGGCCATTCCCAAGCCGCAATGATGCAGTGGGCCTTAAGGCCTTCTGCCCGCAAACCCATACCTTCAGAGCCATAAAAACACATGGGTCGAAGATAGGCTTCGTTAAGCTTATTTTGTTTAACCACGTCAATCTGAGCAGCATTGATCTGCTCTTTAGAGAACGGCAATTTCATACTTAAGATGTGCGCTGAACGAAACAGTCGATCGGTGTGATCTTGCATACGAAATATCGCTGGACCCTGGTCTGTCGCATAGGCTCTGACCCCCTCAAAGACGCCAAGACCGTAGTGCAAGGTGTGGGTAAGTACGTGTACTTTCGCATCACGCCAGGGCACCAGCTCGCCGTCGAACCAAATTAAACCATCTCTGTCTGCAAAGTTTGTGCTCATAAAAGGCACCCGTCGATTTTCAAACAGCGCATTCTACACCTTCGTTCAACACCTTGTTAGGGTCTAGAATTCCTTTGTCCCCTAGACTTCTAGATATCGTTGCCAGATTGGAACAACCTGTTCTCGGTAGCTCGCGAGCTTGTCGTAGGAACCCAGTTCGCCCCCAAGCCAGCTAAAGTGGACCGCAGACCGGTAGGCTACGTAAGCCTCCTGAAGCAACTGCGCTTCTTTCACTTCTATAAGGCGATGCTCCGCAAGGGAATCCAGGAGTCGCACCTTGTCTGTCCATTCTGTGAGACCACCCTCGGAAGCTCCGTGCTTCAGCACCAAAAACTGTACCAGGAACTCTATGTCCACGATGGCGCCAACGCTCTGCTTCAGATCGAACCCTGAAATCAGTATTTCCTCAACTTCGTCGGACTGAGTCGGAGAGTCTAGATGCCCACGCATCTTCTCTCGCATTTTCAACACTTCCTCACGAAGAAATTTTACGTCTCGGACCCCCGCCAAAACTTGCCGCCGAACATGGTCAAATTGATCAGCTAACCCTGAGGAACCCGCAACAAACCTTGCTCTGACTAGCGCTTGTAGTTCCCAAACCCAGGCAGATTCTCGCAGATACCTCTCATAACCCGACACGGAAACAACCAGAGGCCCGCTATTTCCGTCTGGCCGCAAACGCAGATCTAGTTCGTACAGAGAGCCGAATCGAGTCACGCTGGTGAGGATATGAATGACTCGCTGACCGAGGCGATTGTAGAAAACCTGATTGTGGACCGAGCGTTCGCCAAGGGTCGAGCCACCTGAAAAACCCCCATGTAGGAAGACGATATCAAGATCTGAACCGTAGCCCAGCTCAAACCCACCGAGCTTTCCGTAGGCAACCACACCAAAACGAATTTCGTCGGGTTTGCCAGCTTCATCTGCAGGACAACCATGGCGATCGAGCAAGTGATTAGCAGCGGTCTTCACCGCGTGATCCAAAACGATTTCTGCAATTGCCGTAAGTTGATCTGAAGCTTTCATGGTCGGCAACAAGTCAAGCAGCTCAAACATTGCAATCTTTAAACCGTTCGAATGTTTAAATGTCCTTAAAACATCCATCCTTCCTTCGAGATCAGCCTCGGACAATCTTGCAAGCTCAAGTGAAAGTCGATCTTCCAAAAGTTTTTTGGACTCGATTCCCTGTTCAACCTCCCAATCTGTTAATTCGTATAGCAGGATAGGAAAACTTTTGATCTTGCTCGCGACAAAGGAACTCATGGAAAATAACCGAATCATGCGCTGCAGGGCATCCAAATTTTCATTTAGAAACGCAAGATAAGTGCTTCGGCGCTTGATCGCTTCAATGACATCAAGGCATCGGGAAAAGGTTTTATCAGGCGCTTCTTCTCGACTAACCAGCCGAAGTAGCACCGGCATAAGTTTAGACAAGCGACCCTCAGCAATTTCCTGTAAGTCGAGCAGATCAGAACGAAGCAAGACCAATAAACTCACTACTCGCTCAGGATCGGTGAAACCACCAGCGATCAGCTGCTCAGTTGCTTCAGTCGAGGTCGGGTCTTGCCAGATCCGCGCCCAAAACAAATTGCCTTCCAGCAAATCATCTCGCTCGCTGGTACTGGCATTCATCACATCTGCAAAAATCTCACTGACATGAGTCCGATGGATTTCGAGAACTGTAAGAAATTCTGGGTAGCCAGCGAAGCCCAGAGCGGCCGAGACTCTCTGTTTGCCGAGCTCATCTTCAGGCAACTTCTGTGTTTGTTTGTCTTTTTCTGCCTGAATCGCATGCTCAGTGTTACGAAGAAAAACATAGGCGTCTCTCAGTTGCGCCACGACCTTTGGCGGAAAATAACCACCTTTGTCCAGTTCATCTAGCACATCAAGTAATCGAGTCTGTCTCAACTCTGGTCGATTGCCACCCCAGATAAGTTGTTGCGTTTGCGCAATAAACTCAACTTCTCGGATACCACCGGAGCCCAACTTAACGTCCAGCTCCAAAGACTTCCGCTTGACCTCTTGATTAATGAGTTGCTTCATGTCGCGAAGAGATTCAACTGCACCATAGTCGAGGTGTTTACGATAAACGAAAGGCGTTAGCCACGAAATAAAGGATTGACCTAGCCCAATGGCTCCAGCTGCTGCTCGGGCTTTGATAAAAGCATATCGCTCCCATTCTCTGCCCTGCTCAATGAAGTACTTTTCCATCCCCGCTCGACTCATGACCAGAGCCCCGCTCTCCCCATAGGGCCTTAATCTCATATCTACTCGGAACACAAACCCATTAGAACCCTGTTCATCTAGAGAGCGGATTAACTCCCTGCTCAGTTTGAGAAAGAATTCCTGATAGGTTTTACCATTGTCGAAGCACCCGGACTCACCGTACATAAAGATGAGATCGATATCCGAGGACAGATTTAGCTCAAAAGCGCCGAGTTTACCCAAAGCAAGAACCGCCAACTGTTGGGCATCTCCGTTGCTATCTAACGGTGTACCCCAGGACTGAATCAGGTTTCGATAATGAAATTGTAGAGCACGCTCAAGGGATTCGTCAGCCAGCCAGGATAGGTCCCGGGTTATCTCTACCAGATCAGCTCGGCGGGTTTGATCACGAAAGATGATGCGGGCCATTTCTCTATTCCGAATGGCTCGAAGTTTCGAGTTGAATTCTTCAATAGGTAGGTCGAGAGAAAGCTTAATCTGGAATATCGATCTCGACTCAATCAGCTCACCAGACTTAACCAGCGCTTCACCGGCTCCATGCTGTAGATAATTAGCGAAAAATTCACTCGAAAAAGAAACCCTCTCAAGGTCAGACTGGAGTTGCTCTGTAGTTTCTGCCACGGCTACCCAGTACCAGTAAAGGGCGCCACTCTGAGCACTTCGTCGATTGTAGTTTCACCCGCAACGACTTTAAGAGCGCCGCTCAATCTCAGGGTACGCATGCCTTCTCTCATGGCAGTCATTCGAAGCTTGCCGATCTCAATATCATCCTTAATAAACGGCTTAATCTTATCTGTTATAGACAAAAGTTCGTAGATTCCCTCTCGGCCACGGTAACCGGTATCACGGCACTCAAGGCAGCCAACAGGGTGATACATCTTCTTGGGCATGTTCACTTTCCATGGCGATATCAAGGTTTGCCAACCTTGAGGATCAGAATCTCCCAGCGATTTACATAAGGGGCAAAGCGTACGAACCAAACGTTGAGCCATCACACCCAGTACCGTCGCCTTAATCAAATATGGCGCAACACCTAACTCTAACATTCGCGTTATGGCAGAGGGAGCGTCGTTGGTGTGCAAAGTAGAGATCACCAGGTGACCCGTCAAGGCCGCCTGGATGGCCATTTCTGCCGTTTCCAAGTCGCGAATCTCACCCACCATAATGATGTCAGGATCCTGTCTCAGCAGTGCTCGGACACCATCGGCAAAGTTTAAATCAATGTTTGACTGAACTTGCATCTGATTAAAGCTACCTTCGACCATTTCGATCGGGTCCTCGATGGTACAAACATTGACTTTCTCAGTCGCCAACTGCTTTAAACTAGAATAGAGCGTCGTAGTTTTACCAGAGCCAGTAGGACCTGTTACCAACACGATGCCACTGGGGTTTTTGACCATCGATTCCCAACGATCGTATTCTTCGTTAGCAAGACCAAGTTCAGTAAAAGACTTGAGAAGAATGTCCGGATCAAAAATACGCATGACCATCTTTTCGCCAAAGGCGGTTGGCAGCGTCGACAAACGTAATTCAACCTCATGGGCATCCTGGGTTTTTGTCTTAAGTCGCCCATCCTGGGGACGGCGCTTTTCGGCAACATCCATCCGAGCCAGAGTCTTGAGTCGGCTGGTCACTGCAGTCATTACAGTTGCAGGCAATTCGTAGACGAGGTGCAGGACCCCGTCGATACGAAATCGGACTCGACCTTTTTCTCGTCGCGGCTCCAGGTGAATATCGCTGGCTCGCTGGGTAAAGGCGTATTGCAGCAACCAATCCACAATATTGATCACATGAGTATCATTGGCCTCCATGCCATCGAGTTGGCCCAACTCGAGCATCGACTCTAGATTAGACAGGTTACTGGCATGTAATCCTTGTGCATTCGCCTGGCTCACCGAGCGAGCCATCGTATAGAACTCAGTTGTGTATTGGCGTATATCGGCAGGGTTGGAAATCACCCGATTAATAATCTTGCCAGGCTGGGATTGCTGAATCGTCGGTTCCCAACCCGATACATAAGGCTCTGGACTGGCAATAAGAATCTCGTTCTCCTTCACTTCTAGCGCCAGTATTCGGTGCCGTTTAGCAAACTCGTAGGACATCACCTTAGTGATTACCTGGGCATCTATTTTGAGGGGATCGATACGCTTGTAGGGCTGCTTTGCGCGGGTACAGAGCCAACGGGTCAGAACATCCAGATCGAGCAGCTGATCCAGCTTCTTTTGATCCTGGCAACCATCCTCAGCGATCAGCTCCAGAGGGTGCCAATTCAGCTGCTTTTTCTGCCGGGTTTTCATACTGAGCGTTTCTGCATCTGACTCAGATAGCCGTCCATCCGCCACCAGATCATTGATCACGGTCCGATAGTTAAGGGTGATATCCGGCTTTCTGGAGTTGCTTTCTTGTACGCTCACTTGCGTCCGCTCTCGGTTTAACGCATTAGCTTACACCTTTTTTTGAGGCGACCGGTAAACGCAATTCGTTCGCTATCTTGATACACTCGCGGTCCCTAAAAGCTTTGGACACAACCATGGCTCTCGCCTCTCCACAGTTCCGAGAAATGATTCAATCGATCGTTGCTACTCCTTCTGTGAGCAGCACAGTGCCTCAATTCGACCAGTCAAATCAGGCGATGGTCGACTTGTTAGCCACCTGGTTAGAACCTCTGGGGTTTAGCATTAAAATGCTGCCGATACCGGGTAACCCCGGCAAGACGAATTTGATCGCAACTTTGGGTCGCGATAGAGAGGGACGCGATGGGCTGCTTCTTTCCGGACATACTGACACCGTACCTTTTGACGCTGATCTTTGGCAAAGCGACCCCTTTACCCTCAAAGAGGAGGCTGAAAGATGGTACGGCCTGGGCGTATGCGATATGAAAAGCTTCTTTGCCATGTGCATCGCAGCAGTGGACGGCATAGATCGGGCAAAGCTCAGACATCCAATTGTTATCCTAGGCACTGCCGATGAAGAATCTAGCATGAGCGGTGCCCGGGCACTCACTTTGAAGGAGTTGTCCTATCCAAAGTTCGCCCTGATTGGCGAGCCCACAGGCCTTGTGCCGATTAATAAACACAAGAGCATCGCCATGCTGGGCCTCAGAATTCGCGGCAGCTCTGGCCACTCCTCAAACCCGGCTCTGGGGAATAATGCTCTCGACGCTCTGGGTCCCGTGATCGCGGCGCTATGTACCTTTCGGGAGGAGATGGCAGCGACCTATCAAGACACAAACTTCGAGGTAGCGGTGCCTACTCTCAATTTGGGTTGCATTCATGGCGGAGATAATCCCAATCGAATCTGCGATCACGTGGATCTATCCTTTGATCTTCGCCTTCTACCAGGTATGAATGACGTCGCGATTGTCGAAGCCATCGGAGATCGCGTCAGGCCGATTTTGGAGAACAAGGGACTGGAAATGGAGATCGCGCCCCTTCATCAGCCAATCCCTGCATTTGCCAATGATCGACGCGACCTCCTAAATGCCTGCATCGAAGCCTCCGGACACTCTGCAGAAACCGTGGCTTTCGCCACAGAAGCACCGTTTTTTGAAGCACTGGGCATAGAGACAGTGGTCATGGGTGCTGGGTCGATCGATCAAGCCCATCAACCAAACGAGTACCTAGATGTAGCACAAATTGAACCATCCATTGCTATAATTCGCGCCCTAATTCATAAGTACTGCCTGTAATTCATGAACGAAGACGGCTTAAACAACACATCGCACATCTCCTGGTTTCGGAATGCGTCTGCCTATATCAGCGCCCACAGAGATAAAACTTTTGTTCTCTACCTTTGCGGTCAGGCGATCGATCATGACAATTTCACCAATACTGTTGCCGATATCGTGCTTTTGCATTCCTTAGGCGTGAGGCTCGTTTTAGTCCATGGAGCGGCACCACAGATAGAGGCCGTCATTGCACAACAGGGTAAGAAGAGCGATTTTGTAGATGGTATTCGCATCACCCATCCAGAGATTTTGACTGCAGTTGAGTTTGGCGTCACTCAAGCCAAGTCAAAGTTAGAGGCAGAACTATGCCGAGTTCCACGATACCAGCATGAAATCTCACTCGCCTCGGGAAACCACATCAAAGCAAGACCTCTGGGCATTCACAACGGCATCGATTTCCACAACACCGGGCGGGTCCGCAAAGTCAACACCGGCGCTATTCGCAAGCAACTCGACGCAGGCTCCCTGGTGGTTATCTCGCCTCTTGGCTACTCTCCCTCGGGTGAAGTGTTCAATATCAATTCTCTCGAGGTAGCAGGTGAAGTTGCTGGTGCGCTCATGGCAGACAAGCTGATTCTCATCGAAAGTGATTTCAGGGAAGAATCGGGCTCCCTCGTCAACGAAATTCAGGTGAGTGATATTGATACCAACAACTTGACTCACCACGAACCGCTGTCGATTGCCCGTCGCGCGTGTTTAAAAGGCGTGGATCGTTGCCATCTACTCGACCTTTCTTCGGACGGCGCTTTGCTAAATGAGTTGTTCACCAGAGATGGCGTCGGCACCCAGGTAGTACGCAAGAGCTACGAACAAGTCAGGGTGGCGACGGCTAATGATGTCGGCGGTATTATCGATTTGATAGAACCCCTCGAAGCTCAAGGAATCCTTGTTAAGCGTTCAAGAGAACGCTTGGAATCAGAAATTGACCAATTCATCGTTATTGATCGAGACGGCACAATCGTCGGATGTGCAGCACTTTACGGCTATGGTCGAGACGCAGAACTTGCTTGTCTCGTGACTCACCCCGAATACAGAGACGGCACCCGTGGTGACGTCTTGCTTGACACTATTAAACGAAAAGCTCTTGATCAGAAGTTTCAGCGATTGTTTGTCTTAACCACTCATACAGCCCATTGGTTTACTGAGCGAGGCTTCACCGAAACCGCTCTATCGGAGTTGCCCATCGAGCGGCAAAATTTGTTTAACTATCAACGAAATTCAAAATTATTTGAGACCGCGGTCCAATAGAACCATCTAAAGACTGGCATGCCAAAATATCGTTCTAAAGCTTCTACTTAAGGCCGCAACAGGGCAGACGCTCGCGCTCTATAGCGGGCAACCGGGATGGAAAATTTGTGACTTTAACAAGCCAATCATTGCGATCGCTAATTCCTTCGCTCAGCTCGTGGCACGGCTAGAGACGTAAGCTACGTTGAAGCGATAAACCTTTAAAAGGCGCTCAAGATAACTTAAGTACCTTACGGGCATTGCCCCTCAAGAACTTGGGCCACACCTCGGCTTTGAGGGGTACAGATTCCATGTCGGCCATGATCCGCTCTAACGATAAACCCATGGGGAAATAGCCCGCGTAAATAATTTTGTCGGCGCCCCGAGTATTTGCATAATCAATGATTGCTTTCGGATAAAACTTAGGCGCAAACGCAGATGTGGAGTAGTAGAGGTTGGGCCATTTCAGCATGAGCTTGACCGCCAGATCTTCCCAGGGCTCGCAGCCATGTCTGGTGACAAACACCAGTTCTGGAAAGTCATACATCACCTGATCAATCAACTCGACGTGCTGGGGCCACATCGGAAATCTTGGCCCTGGAACACCAGCACAACTAAAAATCGGCACATCTAACTCGACACACTTGGCATAGATCGGATACATTTTTGCATCGTTGATCCCAACCTGAGGATTAAAACCAGCATTAAAGGCACCAAAGGATCGAACGCCAAACTCCTCATACTGACGCACCATATTTCGAATGCCAGCCATACCCTGATTCGGCTCGACACTACCCTGACCAACAAAGCGATCGGGGTGTTGTTTTAATGCTTTGCTAGACACCTCGCCGCCGACCCCAATCAAACCAACTTCAATGCCGTACTTGTCCATTTCATTTAAGGTCAGCTTGATTGGGTCTTCGGAACTGCCATACAGATCTTTGGGCACCTGCTTAAACATATACTCAACCGGAAAGTCGAAATCAGTCGAGCCATCTTTAAGTTGCTTACGAATAAAGTCGTACATCGCGAAGTCTTCCGCAGGGAAGCCGATCATGGTATCGACGATGCCTATGCCTGCTGGTATCTGACTCATAACTCACCCATATAACGCGGTCTGAAAAAGGTAACAACTTGAATCACGGGGAATATCCGCTTTGTCTAACGGCTCATTCACCTGAGCAGGCGTAGGGCCAAACTGCTTAGCTAGCGGCGCTAGTTTTTCAAGGTCAAAATTGTAAAGCTCTGCGGCATTTAGGCCAAAAAGCTGTCTTCGATAAGCTTCCGGAACATCCGTAAAGGTAAGCCGCAAGGATTCGAGGTTGTAGGGGAAGGTACCTTCATAGTGCGGGTAGTCGTTGCCCCATAACACTTTCTCTACGCCAATTTCTTCAATACCTGCGAGATCCGCTTTGCTAGGAAAGCTTGCGCCATACCAACAATTTCTTTTTGCATAAAAACTGGGCGGTTCTTTTAGCACCCATTCCATACCCTCGTAGCTCAACTCTCCGATCGCACCAGCCTTTATACCCATGTGAATTCGATCGAGTTGAGCAAGCATGGCTGGTGCCCAGGCACAGCCACTCTCTGTCAGGATGTATTTCAGTTTTGGAAACCTTTCAAAAACGCCGCTCATAATCAGATGTCGATATCCAGCCTGACAATAAAAGGTCACCTCTGATATCCACAGCGCTTCGGCCACCATCCCCTCACCGTAGGAAGGCGAACCCTGTCCACTGTGTTGATTCATAACCAAATCACAATCCTGAATGGCCGCAAAGACCTTATCCCAAGCGGGATCATAAAGGGGTTTAATCCAGTGACAATCCGGTGGTACAAGGGGCAGTAAAACACCTCCTCGCAAGCCTGCCTCGGCAATAAATTCTATATCCTTCACCGCCTCATCAAGGTCGTTGGGAAGAATCAAGCCAATACCAGCCCGGCGATCAGGATCTTCTCCACAAAAATCCTTGAGCCATCGATTGTGAGCACGAATGCCCGCCAATGCGAGTTCATAGTCCTCGGGTTTTGGAGGAGGTGCGGTGACAATACTTTTTCGAAAAAAGGGTGGGACAGTATTTGGAAAAACAACCTCTCCAACCACACCCTGGCTATTTTGGTCTTCGGTTCGAACATCCAGATCCCAGTTCCGAAGCTTCTTCTTGGCGTAATGTTGCTGGGAGGGGTTCTTGTAGCCACCACGCCACTCGTCGAACCGGTCCCGGTAAGCGGGATCTAGATATTCGCGATATTGGGCGTGACTGCCGCCCGCATGAGTATCTGCGGTAATCAGCAGGTAAGACTCTTCCATGTTCATCCCCTTTTTCCCTTGAGAATAATCAAAACCGGGAGGGGCGTCGAGCCGAGTTTTTACTCGCCTCTTTTATCAAGGCTTACTTATCGCACCTTAGTTATCGCACCTTAGTTATCGAGCAGAGTACTCGTGTACAAAATTAACGAGAGCTTTCACATTCTCAACGGGGGTCTCGGGGATGATCCCATGACCCAGATTAAAGATGTGTCCGGGTCGACCATCAACTTCATCGAGGAGCGCCTTGGCCTGAGCTCTAACCGCTTCTGGGGATGCACAAAGTATAATTGGATCCATGTTCCCTTGAACCGCTTTAACTCCCATCTCATCCCAGGTCTTCATGAGTGGCGTACGCCAATCCACTGCGATCACATCACCACCAGCTTTAGCCATGAGCGTGCTCAATGCTGGATTGCCTGTGCCAAAATGAATTACGGGGACTTTCCCAGATATAGCCTTCATCAAACGACGGGAATGGGGGAAAACGTAGCTTTCATAGTCCGCCGGAGACAGACACCCCACCCAGCTATCGAACAGCTGAACCGCCTGGACACCTGATTCAATTTGATACTGCATATAGTCGATAACAGCCGTCGTGATTTTTTCCATCAACCTATGCCACGCACCACTGTCGCCGTACATCAGCTGCTTAACGTGAACGTAATTGCGAGAGCCTTTTCCTTCGATGGCATAAGAAGCCAAAGTAAAGGGTGCTCCACCAAATCCAATGAGTGGAATATCGGCAGGCAGTTCACTTCGAATGAGTCGAATGACCTCGGCGATATAAGGCATCGACTCCGCACTCTTTTCGAGCCGAATATCATCGATGTCCTGGTGGGTTCGAATCGGATTGCTGATATTAGGACCAACACCGGGGATATAATCTAGATCCAACCCCATCGGCTCCAGAATAGGTAACAGATCTGCAAACATGATGGCAGCATCAACCCCAAGTATACGCTGAGCGTCGCAGGTCGCCTTGGCAGCCAGATGGGGCGTTTTGAAAAAATCGAGACTGAGGGTGTTGCCCTTAACTTTATGGTATTCCGGCATGTAACGGCCAGCTTGGCGATTCAACCAGATAGGAGTGAAATCTGTCGGCTCACCTCTACAGGCTTTTAAGAACGTTGAATTGTGAAGCGCATCTGTCATATCGGTTCGCCAGTGTCTTTCCAAACGGGCGATTATACATGACAACGTTGGATTAGCGGAGCAGTCGACCAACCCCTTAAGGGGTCTGGCAGTTTTTTTCGATTCTAGTCAGGTTTTCTTGTGCCAGCTCCAACAGAGCTCTTGCTGCAGCAACATTCACTTCTCTTGGGTTTAGCAGCAATTGCAGCCCGGGTACCTCCTCGTCAAGCTTTTCCAGCTGACGTTCTCGGCTCTCCGCCAGAACCCGAAAGGTTTCAACCGGCTTTGTAATCCCTTTCAGCTGTTGGCATTCAAAGGGCTCGAGACAAATCGCCTCGTGCACCAGGGCCCGAGTGCTGCTCGAAATCAATATCCCGTCATTTGGCGCTCTGGCCTCCAACCGACTGGCAATATTTACGGCGCCACCCACCGCCGTATAATCCATTCGGTTCTCAGAACCAAAATTACCAACCGCACAATAGCCTGAGTGTATCCCGACTCGAATTTGCAATTGATTATCCAGGCCCTCGGTTCGCCATCGCCGCACTAAACCGGCTAGACAACCCCGCATTTCCAGGGCCATTTTCACACAAGCAATGGCATCTTCTCTGGGACCATTGGTCTGGGGATCACCAAAAAACACCATTACACCGTCGCCCATAAACTTGTCCACGGTGCCACCATGTCGAATCGCGATATCTGCCATTGCGTTTAAGTATTCATTCAGGACTCTGGTGATTGATTCTTCAGGCAGTCGGTCCATTAATGCCGTAAACCCAGAAAGGTCTGTAAAACAAACCGTCAGCTGGCGACGATTGGTCGTGCGGTCTCCGGGTGCCGTGGCGAGTAGCGCATAGAGTTGAGGACTGATATATCGCTTCAAATGCTCCGTCATTACCTCTCCGGATCGCCGATCCGCTTGGGCATCTCGCCGAGCGATTCCCATCGTCCGCGTGACGCCAAATACTAACCTTGCCACAAACCCTAAATAAACCAACATCGCTACCGCATAACTGAGTTCGACCCACATACTCACCTCAGCGATGTTAGCAGCCCTCGACCACCAGCCCAGCAAAACCACCACCATCACAATGCTTAAGTTAGCAACGACAAGTGCCGGGCCAGCTATCAACGCGGTACTGACAGCGAGAAACGTCACAAAGGTCGCGACCGAAGACAGATAGAAGTGATTGGTGATGATCAGCACTCCGACCAAAACACCATCCAATAACATGCTGAGCCGAGCACCCTGAGGAGAATTAAAAAATTTTCGAGTGAGGAAAAAGGCAAAGAATGGATATACAGCAAGGCAAATCAGGATGGTAGCGCTAGCAAAATCCTCTAGCAGGTCGCTGCCCCTGAGAAAAACAGTTAGAGTTATCGCGAGGGCATAACCCAAAACTCGTGGGGGATAGATCTTACTAACGAGATATTGAGGAGTCTCCATCCCGCCACTTTGCGTGCAAGCAAAAAAATGGTCGAGAGGAGACAGGCAATTATTGCTGTGAGCATTGCCGCTTTACACTTGTAAGCTAATCGCCTTCGACAAGCGCCATGGGCACATCAGCTTCCACATCTGCACTATAGTCGACGCCATCGAATTCGAAACCATGCATTTGCAAAAAGGCTTCTCGGTAACCTGAAAAATCCGTTAACTGATTCAGGTTTTCAGTAGTGACGTCATGCCAATTGGCTTTCACCCAAGACTGAACTTCCTCAGTCAGCTCCCAGTCGTCAAGCCGAATTCTCCCGGACTCGTCTAGCTTCGGATCAGCATTCGAGAAAAGTTGAGAATGAAAAAGTCGAGTGGTTTGTTCGATACAACCCTCATGAGTGCCGCGCGCTTTCATCGCTTTAAACAATAAGGACAGGTAGATCGCCATGCCAGGAATCGCAGAAGCGGCCTGGGTCATTAGGCCTTTCATCACCGCAACGTAGGCTTTACCTCCGACTTTCGCCATAGGACCCTGTAGTTCCTTTGCTGCGCGATCCAAGTCCTCTTTCGCCTTACCGATGGTGCCATGATAGTAAATAGGCCAGGTGACCTCACTGCCCAAATAGGTGTAGTTCGTCGTAATACAATTATCTGCCAGTACACCAGCATCCAGTAGCGCTTCGATCCAAAGCTGCCAGTCTTCGCCCCCCATGACCTTAATGGTATCGGCGACTTCATCCTGAGTTGCTGGCTCCAAACTAATCGGACGTAACTCGCCACTATTAAGGTCGATTGTTGCTCCGTCGAAGGAATCGCCAATGGGTTTTAGCGCACTGCGTACCACGGTACCGTCTTTTAGCTCACGGGCAGGCGCAGCAAGGGAGTAAACCACCATATCGATCTGACCCAGGTCAGCTTTGATCAGTTCGATTACAGTGTTCTTGATTTTCTCGGAAAAGGCATCTCCATTGACGTTCCTCGCATATAAACCGCCTGCTTCTGCTTCCTTCGTGAATGCGGCCGACTTGTACCAACCCGGGGACGCTGTGCGCTTACCTGCCGCTGGCCGCTCAAAAAACACGCCGATTGTCGAAGCATCGGCACCAAAAGCTGCGCTAATACGGGAGGCTAATCCGTATCCGCCAGAAGCACCAATCACCAGCACTCGCTTGGGCCCATTGGCCAGTTTACCCGCGCCCTTGACGTGGGAAATCTGATTTAGAACATCCTGATGGCATCCTGCCGGATGGGCCGCTGTACATAAAAACCCGCGAATTTTAGGTTGAATGATCATGGTTACTTTTCCGATATTGAAATTTGTCGATAGCCCCAGGCGATGAATATCGCACCGACCCCAATCATGGGTAAAGATAACAGCTGTCCCGTGGTCAGCCAATTGAAGGCGATAAAACCTTCATCACCCATATGTGAGTCTGGCCGTCTTAGAAACTCAGATACAAATCTCAAGGATCCATATCCGAGTAAAAACACCCCTGATGTGGCCATGATAGGCCGAGTCTTCCTAGTAAATATCCAAAGCAAAATAAACAATACCGGACCTTCCAATACCGCTTGGTACAGGCTGGATGGATGACGACCGACGCTTTCTCCGGGAAAAATAACCGCCCAGGGCACATCGGTGATACGCCCCGGCAGTTCTCCGTTAATAAAGTTGCCGATCCGGCCGCAGCCAAGGGCGACAGGTACGCTAGGTGCAACAAAGTCAGACACCTGAAAAAAGCTCTTGCCTACCTTTCGGCCAAACCAGTACATACCGATAAAAACCCCTAACATTCCGCCATGAAAGGACATCCCGCCTTCCCAGATGCGAAACAGATTGAGAGGGTTTTGCAGCAGCTGATCGAAGCCGTAGAACAGCATGTAGCCGACCCTTCCCCCGAGGATGACACCAAGCACGCCATAAAAGATCAAATCCGATAGTTGCTCTTCCGTCCAGGGCGTCACTGTCTTCGCGGGCTGTGTCCTACCTTGTGTCTCAAACACCTTCCCGGCCGCTCGATTTCGATACCCGAAATGCCACCAGACGATGGCAATACCAATTAGGTAGCTAAGGGCATACCAGTGGATCTGGATGGGTCCAAGACTAATCGCGACGGGATCAAACTGCGGGTATTGCCACATAAGGCGCTTTGATTGGAAAAGCCGCATTATCCGTTAACCCGGCGCAATGATAAACTTGCATTTTTCTCAATGTCTGACCCTATGTGCCTAATACTATTTGCGGTTGACCCAGACCCTAAGCAACACCTGGTTGTCGCCGCCAACCGCGACGAACAACACAATCGTGCCACCGCCCGGGCTGACTTTTGGCAGGATCATTCGAACCTACTTGCAGGGCGAGACCTTGTTGCCGGGGGTACGTGGCTGGGAATCAATAAAAACGGTCGCTTCGCAGCCGTCACCAACTTTGCGGAGGTACCAGCAGATCCTCTACCGCTGCGATCCCGAGGAGAGTTGACCGCAGACTTCTTAAACGGTGACATGCCATGCCAGGATTACCTCGCTGATGTGCAAAGTCGAGCAGAAGAGTACCGCGGGTTTAATCTTTTACTGTCCGATGGCCAGTCTGTTTTTTACTTCAGTAATCGCGACAACGAGATTCGAAGAATACAACGCGGCTACTATGGCTTGTCTAACCAACTGCTAGATTGTGATTGGCCTAAGGTCATCGCTGGTCGCCACTTGCTCGAACAGCAATTAGCCAATCAACAGTTAGCTAATGAACAAGGACGATGCGACCACACACTTTCAGAAAACCTGTTCAGGCTCCTAGCATATCAAGGTGATGGTGCCGCCCATACTGCAAGATTCATCCTCGGTGACACTTACGGCACCAGTGTCAGTACGGTTGTCAAACTAGGCAGCGACACAATCAACTTCGAAGAGCGGGGTTTTGACTCCGTGGGACTTGCAACAGGAACCGTCCGTTACAGCTTTGCACGCAAACGTTAATGGTTTCGAATAAGCTGGCCAAGACCAGCCTTGCGTAACTCTTCTTCCACGTAGTTCTTGATCAGATAGGCGTTGTCCATTTTTAGCACTTTTGCCAGAATTTTCTTCGCCTTCACTAGACTAAAACTACGAATCGCCCACTTTACTGAGAGAAGATTATTCGCACTCATGGAAAGTACATCAAAACCCATCGCGGTAAGAAGAATCGCCGCGGCTGGGTTTCCGGCCATTTCGCCACAAATACCCAGGGGTTTCTTTTCTGCATGAGCGGCGTCAACCACCTGTTTTAAGGCGTGTAATACCGCAGGGTGAAACTCCTGATACAGCTCCGCTACCCTCGCGTTGTTTCGATCCACCGCCAACATGTATTGAATCAGGTCGTTACTCCCAACCGAGAGAAAGTCGACCCGTTTGATAATATCGCGAGCCTGATAAACCGCTGCTGGAACCTCGATCATGACCCCAACATCAGGCATTTCAACTTCAATCCCTTCTTCAATTATCTCTCGATAACACTGACTGATGAGTCGTTGAGCTTCATCCACTTCCGCCACACTAGAAACCATTGGCAACATAATTCTCAAGTATGCCTCAATACCTTCGTTCGCCCGAATCATCGCGCGAACCTGGCCTAAAAATATTTCTGGATGATCAAGCGTAACCCGAATGCCCCGCCAACCAAGAAATGGATTTTCTTCCTTAATGGGGAAGTAACTCAGGGCTTTGTCGCCGCCAATATCTAGGGTACGCATGGTCACGGGCCTCGGCGCAAATGCCTTTAGGTGCTCGCGATATATAACTCGCTGCTCTTCCTCGGTAGGAAAACGGTCATTCATCATAAAATGAACTTCCGTCCTATAAAGACCCACGCCTTCAGCACCACGCTCTAAGGACATTGCCGCGTCGGTCATGAGGCCAGTATTGACCCAAAGTCTGACCCTGTGACCATCGCTGGTCTCAGAGCGCTCATCTTTTAGGGCATCGAGACCCTCGATGAGGGTTTTTTCTTCTTTAACCAGCCGTCGATAGTGATTCTGCTGCTCGCGATTAGGATAGGTAATAACGCATCCCGCATTGGCATCGACAATCACCGGCTTGTTTTCGAGAAGATGAATCGGTAAGTCTTCAACCCCCATGACTGTTGGAATGCCCATGGCCTTAGCTAAAATTGCCACGTGGGAACTACCGGAACCTTTCAGCGACACTAGCCCCTGCAACTTACTCCTTGGAACTTCAACCAGCATGGCGGGTGTGAGTTCCTGAGCAATCAAAATGGTTTTTCGAGGGTAGTTAGGGCGGCGTTCAACCCGAGTTTGTAACTTCGCGAGTACCCGTTGACCCAAATCTAATACATCGGCCCCGCGTTCCCTGAGGTACGGATCCTCCATTGAAGAGAATGTCGCAACGTGAGCGTCGATCACTCGGCGTAGCGCCGTTTGGCTCCAAATGCCTGTTTCAATAACTTCTATCACTTCACCTGTGATCGCCGATTCATCCAACATATGCCGATAAGCATCGAATAAGGCCAACTCCTCAGGCTTTAGCTGATCCGAAAGCATCTCACTCATAGTCTCAATTTCGGTCCTGGCTTCCCCAACTGCCTGGCGAAATTCTGCAATTTCACCAGCCGGATCTTCGCTTGTGCGATCAGGCACGCTCGATAAGTCCGCTTCAGGAAACATGATAATGGACGTGCCCATCGCAACACCGGAGCTACCGGACTTCCCAACGAAACGACTCGAAGGCAGATCTTTCAAATTACCCGCCATCGTTAAGGTCCCGGTTGCTCGAGCGTGAGCTATGACACCGGCTAGTTGAGCAGAGAGGGTAATGAGAAACGCTTCCTCACTTTCATCAAAGCGCCGTTTTTTCCGTTGCTGGACCACTAGAACACCCAACACCTTTCTGTGATGGATAATGGGCACGCCAAGGAAGGTGTTATAGGGCTCCTCACCGAGCCCCTGAATAGACTTAAACTGCGGGTGATTCGACGCATCAGTCAAATTGATTGGTTCTGCGCGCTGACCGACAAGCCCTACCAGGCCTTCATCGAGAGCGAGAGTGACCGAACCGACGGACGCCTCGTTGAGTCCTCTCGTGGCCATAAAAACGTATTTGCTACGTTCTTCGTCTAACAAGTAGACAGATACCACTTCAGTTTCCATGGTCGATTGGACGCGATCGACAATGATGTCGAGAGCGCTAGGAAGATCTTTTGCAGCGTTAACTTCTTGAGTTACGCGCCGCAGTATTTCTAGCATGGGGTAATTTCCCAGTGATTTATGAGGTGTGTACCAAACATCTTGAGAGTCCCGGAGCGAGTTCTTTCATCGCACGCCGATACACATCTTTCTTGAATGCGACAACCTGACCTAGCGGATACCAATAACTCACCCAATCCCAAAAATCGAATTCCGGGCTATCTGAGTGATCAAAGCGGACAGCCTGGTCATCTGCGAGCATTTTCAGCAGGTACCATTTTTGTTTCTGGCCAATAAAACTCTTAGAATTATTCCGTAA